>ODAI010466637.1_pt1 | contig 237263 bp, 203 predicted proteins | sample 1539321 | NCBI WGS metagenome assembly ODAI01 (sample SAMN02144231, study PRJEB22623) | gut metagenome | biome: sheep rumen | host: Ovis aries | place: New Zealand | reverse complement strand
GGCAGGTTACCCACGCGTTACTCACCCGTCCGCCACTAAGATTACAACTTAGCAAGCTAAAAAGTAATCTCCGTTCGACTTGCATGTGTTAAGCACGCCGCCAGCGTTCATCCTGAGCCAGGATCAAACTCTCTAAAAAAATGTTTGTTTGATTCATAAACTAGAAGAACTCTAGCTAATTCATCCTAAATTTACTTTAAGGTTGTTCTCTGAAATTTCTCTTATTTGGAATTTTCAGGGTTGCATTGCTGTTCATTTGTCAAGGTTCAAATCGTTTCCCTTATTATAAAGGATAAAGGAAACTAACGGAGAAGGAGGGAGTTGAACCCTCGCTACGCGTGTACGTTCATTGCGTAGTTTCTTCAACGTTAACGGAGAAGGAGGGAGTTGAACCCTCGCGCCGCTTCTCACGACCTACTCCCTTTCCAGGGGAGCCCCTTCGGCCTCTTGGGTACTTCTCCAAAATAGCTGAATTACATTTAATATTAATATATGAAATTCTGTTTCCTCTTTTGAGGTAGAACAAAGCGGAGAGGATGGGATTCGAACCCATGCGCCCTTTCGGACAAACGGTTTTCAAGACCGCCTCGTTATGACCACTTCGATACCTCTCCAGTGGGTACGCTTTTTCGTCAGCGCAAATGTTATGATAACAAATCAGCGTATCGATGTCAACAAAAATCTTATGTTTCTTCTACTTCTTTTTCTTCCTCCGAATCCTCGTTTTCCACAGGTTCCAAAGTGGCTTCTTCCTGATCTTTTGCTTCCTCGTCCGACATTTCTTCTTCCTGCTTTTCTTCTTCCTTATCCTCTTTTTCTTCTTTTTTAGCCTTTCTTGCTCTCATGGCCTTTTCTTTTTCCTGTTTTAACTCCTCATCGTACGCTTTGGCCTTCTCGCGTGCTTTGGCGCTTCTTTCCTTTCTCTCTTCCTTATCGCCGGAGACTTTCAGGCATATTCCTCCTATAAAGAAGACAAGTGCACCAAAGATAAGAAGATACCAAAGAAATGCTGTCTTGTTCATACGGTTTGTCGTATAAGTCAGTTTCATGCGTTTGCCGGAAGAAATCACACCCGCAAAGCCTTTTCCCTTCTTGGAAATGCCATCCTGTTTCGGAGTGACCTTCTTCTTGCTTCCGTAAATCTTAGCCGTATACTGTACGGGAATCTGCCAATATTCGGACTCTTCCGGATCCTGATATACAAAACCGTCCAAATCCATCGTATCCACTACAATGCATTTCGTTGTCGGAGAGAGCCACTTGTTTTCGTAAGCATAGGAGATTCCGCCGGTATTTTTACCGGTAATGGCTTCCGTCATATGATTGATCTCCGAAGCACTTCCTTCAAACCGAAGCGTCAGGGCATCGTCATCCAAAGAAACCTTAATCTTGGCAACAGTTTCGTCCGATTCGCTCATGACGCGGATTTTATCGTAAGCATCTCCGATTTCCTTCGTTCCCTGATTATCAAAATAGAAGACGATTTCCTTGCTGATATCCTGCGGTCCCTTTGCATCGAGCGTATAGGTGATTCCCATAAAATGGTAATAGCGGACCATATTGGCAAGGATATTGCTCTTATTGATCTCTCCGAGCGAATAAACCAGATATATATTGCCTGTAGTCTGAATGGACTCGGAAGGAGAAACTACTCCACCTTTCTGCCTATCCGTCAAATCTCCTCCGGTTAAGTTCTCATCAAATAGGTAATTCACCTTAACCGTTCCGGCCGAATTGCATGCATAATTTGAAAAATCAAGGCTTTCACTGAATGCTGCATCTTTGCAGAATACTCCGACAGCATCCGCGGAATCTTCTTCCATAAAGGCACACTCGGATGAGCCGGTATATTTCTTCATGGCATCAGCCAGTTCCGTTGCATTTAAGCCTGCGAGGGAAACGCTGAATGTTTTAATACTGCTGTCCTTATTCTCTTCCCAGACACCGGTTCCCCCCTCGGGAATCGCTTCTTCAAGGAATGCCTTGATTGCCTGCTCGTTCTTGGCTAATTCGCTCTCCTGAATGTTTAGTTTGATGATACGCGCAAACTTCCCTTCTTCTGAAGGAAGCGTATACAGATCAATGCTCTCAATCGCACAGTATTTCTCTTCATCGATGGAAATCCTGCCTTCCCCGGCATCATAAACGCGACCGCCAAGATCAACGGTCGTATTGGATTCCTCAATTACGGAATCACGGTACTTCGGCGCTACAATCCCGCCGTTTACCAATGCATCGATAAACCAGGTAAACATTTCCTCGGAAGTAAGGTTTTCGGAATAAACCACCTTCTGCGCAAAGGGAGAAGGAGAAAGTTCCAGATTCACATCTGCATTTTGCTTGCAGAAGGTATTCAGTTTCTGCTCATAATCTTCCACGGAAGTAAAATCCATAACAAATGTCGCGGAGTAGTTTTTGCCATTCTCACCAAATGTGCACTCCAGGCATTCCGGGCAGGCATCCTGAATGGCTCCTTCAATCTCATCGATGGAAACCTTTCCTTTGATTTCCGATTTGGCCATCTCCACCGTGAACGTTCTGCTGCCGCTTCCCACATCCGAAATCTTCACCTCAGACTGCATTTTGGCGCCGCAAGCGCTAAGCAGCATGGTCATAATAAATGAAATAATGATAATTCCTGCTTTTTTCATTGCTGCTCCTTTCACTGTCTGAGTAATTTGTATCCGAAGAAGGTCTTCTTAACGGACAATTCGTTTCCGGAATAGGTATAAGTGTTTCCGTCCAGCTCATACGTAGCCGTATACACAAGGCGGTACTGCTTCTTGCCGACTTCCTGCATCTCTTCAAATAAAAAATCCGCGTCGTATTCTTCAAACGGGATTTCGGCTTCTTCCACGGTCATCTTTTCTTTTTTATCGTACAGCTTGATAAATTTGGCCTTATCCTTTTCCCGGCAGATTTTCTCAATCTTATTCATGAAACGCTCCGGACTGGCCGGCCTTGTAATGACACTTCCCACCAAAAAAGCCAGAACGCAAAGTGCTGCCAAAACAAAGCAGACTGTTCCGAGCGCATTTCTTACCTTTGAACTTAATTTCATGAACTAAACCTCCCCTTTGGTCCCGAGAAGCCCTTCTGCATAAGCCAGATCCTCGGGCGTGGTGATTTTAATATTTTCGTAGGAACCTTCGATCAGTTTGACTCTAACTCCGGTAAAAGTTTCAACCACCATTGCATCATCCGTAATCACAATTCCTTTCGCCTTAACGTTTTCTTCTTCCTGAATCAGTTTGCTATAGGCTTCATATACAAGCGTAAAATCGAAAGACTGCGGTGTTTGCATGTTCCAGACGAAAGAGCGGTTCGGAGTGCTTACAACATATCCGTTCTCATCCGCAATCTTAACGGTATCCTTGGAGCGAACCGCCGTAACACATGCCTTGTCATTCTCCAGCGCTTCGATATTTCTTTGAATAATTGCTTCCGTCACAAAAGGTCTCGCACCGTCATGGATCAATACGTACTTCGGCGGATTTACTTCGGTGGAATCTTCTTCGGCACCCGCTGCACATAAGCCGTTCCAAACGGAGTGGTATCGCTCCTTCCCGCCCAAGACAATCGCGGAAACCTTGGTATATCCGTATCGTTCAACAATCTCTTCGCAGGTCTTAAGACCGTCCGCACCGGCAACCAGAATAATCTCATCCACGTAGTCGGATTGTTCGAAAGACTCCAGGCTGTAGCAAAGCACCGGCTTCCCGCCGATGGGCAGAAACTGCTTGGCCACATTGGATTGCATACGCTTTCCGCTGCCTGCCGCCAGTACGATTGCTGTCGTACGATTCTCTTTTTTCTTCAACGCATTATCCATATTTGTCCTGCAAATGTCGTTCTATCTCTCTCCGAGCCGAAGATTCGGCACGGCATTCAGATCATAACCGCTGCGTACACCGCGAATGAATTCATAATATCCCGCGCATCCGATCATGGCCGCATTATCCGTACAAAGGATCGGAGGCGGCAGGAAAAACTCCACGCCACGCTCTGCGCAGGCTTTCTCCATTGCTGCACGAAGATGCTTATTGCTGGCTACACCACCGGCAATCGCAAATTTTTTTGCCCCGTACTTCTCCACGGCATCCATGGAATTACCGACCAGCACATCAACAACCGCCTGCTGGAAGGATGCGGCAACATCCGCCTGATTGGCCTTCTCCCCCTTCATTTCCAGGGTGTTTAAGTAATTCAGCACGGCACTCTTTAATCCGCTGAAGGAAAAATCATAGCCGCTCTCTCCCACTTTTGCCCTGGGGAAATGAATGGCTTCCGGATTTCCTTCGTCGGATACTTTATCAATCTTCGGTCCGCCGGGATAACCGAGGCCGATGGCTCTGGCCACCTTGTCAAACGCTTCGCCTGCGGCATCGTCAAAGGTTTTACCGAGGATTTCATATTCGCCGTAATCTTTCACATTCACCAGATGAGTGTGTCCGCCGGATACCACAAGGCACAGAAACGGCGGCTCCAGATCCGGATTTGCAATATAATTGGCACAGATATGTCCCTCGATATGATGTACTCCGACCAGGGGAATACCCGTACCGAACGCGATTGCCTTGGCTTCCGCAACACCGACAAGCAGTGCTCCGACCAGCCCGGGTCCGTAAGTTACGGCAATGGCATCAATATCTTTTAATGTCACTTCCGCTTTGCGAAGTGCCTCTTCGATGACCTGATTGATCTTGTCGATATGCTTTCTCGAAGCAATTTCCGGCACAACTCCGCCGTAAAGCGTATGCAGATCAATCTGGGAATAAATGATATTGGACAAAACCTCCCTGCCGCCTTTTAACACTGCCGCGGCGGTTTCGTCGCAGGAAGATTCGATTCCCAGAACCAATATGTCTTTGTCCGATTTACTTAGCTGCAACATTCTGTCTTTATGCTTCCTCTTCTTCAAATTTCAGTTCCACACTGCGTCCGTCTTTGGCCACGATCGTATTGGCAAAGACTTCGCGAACTTTGTCCTTATACTGCTCCGGATAGTTTAACGAGGGGCTGTAGTGTGTCAGCCAAAGTTCCGGCACACCCGCTTCCTTTGCAAGCTCGGCCGCTTCATAGAAAGTCATATGCTTATGCGCTTTCGCCTTTTCTTCCGTATCCGGCTCTCCGTACATTCCTTCGCAGATAAAAAGATCCGATCCCGTAGCATTGCGTACGATCGATTCACATGGTCTGGTATCCGTGGTATAGGTCAGTTTCAGGCCTTTACGCGCTTCTCCGAGCACCATGTCGGGCGTGTAAGTCACGCCATCCTGTGTGATCGTCTCGCCCTTCTGTAAACGACTCCACAGTTTTAAGGGAATATTCATGGTCTTGGCGCGTTCCGCATCAAAACGCCCCGCACGGTCGAGACTTAAACTGTATCCATAACAAGGCACATTGTGATTTACTTTAAATGCTTTGATATGAAGTCCTTCCAGCACAGGAAGGTCGAAAACCTCCTCCGGCTCGGAAATCTCCACGCAGTTAACTTCAAACGGAAGTTCCGGCGCTATGACTCTAAGTGAATTCACCACGCGTCCGAGTCCCTTCGGTCCGATTAACGTGACCGGATCCACCCTGTCGGCATTTCCCATGTTAAGAAGCATGCCCGGCAGACCGCTGATGTGATCCGCATGGAAATGCGTAAAACAGATAACATCAATCGGATTGGGGCTCCAGCCCTTCTTGCGCATGGCAATCTGTGTACCTTCGCCGCAGTCGATCAATACGCTGTGTCCGTTGTAGCGAACCATCAGGGAAGTCAGCCATCTGTACTGCAGGGGCATCATTCCGCCGGTTCCGAGTAAACATACATCAATCATTTTATCTCTCTCTTAAACTCTATTCGGTATACCGGTAAATCAGTGCATCTTCCTTCGGTCTGTCATAGAATCCGGGGCGGACGCCCTGGGAAAGGAATCCGGCATGCTCGTATAGCGTAATGGCCGGTGTATTGGAAGCACGGACTTCCAGTGTGGTCTTCTTAACGCCTCTGTTATTGCATTCACCGAGGACCTCATCAAGGAGTTTACGACCGTATCCTTTGCCGCGCTCCTTCTCGTCAATGGTGATCTTAACCAGGTCTGCCTCTTCTCCGGCAAGAATGACTACGGCATATCCAACTACGCCTGTAGAATCAACCAGCACAAGTGGCATGGCATTTTCATTGGCAAGTTCTTCTTCAAAACCCTGTCTGGACCAAGGGTCCGGGTAGGATGCTTTCTCCATGTCCGCAACCAGATCCAGATCTTCGGCACTCATCAGGCGGATGACTGCCTTCTCTTTCCGCTCACGTTCTGCCTGGGATGTACGATAATATTTCGGAGAATGTTCTGCTGCGCTTTCCGTTTTACCAGCCGCAAAATACTCCATTCCGAGAACACCTACGCTTCCCGCGTGCTGGCGGCACAAATGCGCCGGAGCAAAGGAATAAGGCACATGCAGAAGTTTGGCAATCTGCTCCCGGTATACGGGAACTCCGTCACCCAGGAAGATCACTTCCTCGCCGCGCTCATTGATGATCGCACAAAGTTCTTCCATGCTCATCGCGGAAGTCTCTTTGATCCGCACGAATTCATAATGTGTTTCCCTGCTGTCGCAGGTGTCGCATTCCTCACCTGCGGAGATAAAACCGTAAAGCCCCGTATAGACCTGTCCGCGTCTTGCATCCATGATCGGACAGATACATCCGTTATGGCCATAGAGATTATATGCCAGCGCCTCCGTTGTCGGTATCGAAATAAGCGGTTTGTTCAGTGCCAGTCCCAAACCTTTTGCGGTAGCGGCTCCGATCCGTAAGCCCGTAAAAGAGCCCGGCCCTGCTGCCACTGCAATGGCATCGATACTCTCCAGATCAAGTTCCGTCATCTTCCGGATTTCTTCCAGCATCGGAAGCAGAGTCTGTGAGTGCGTTTTCTTATAATCGATCGTATATTCCGCTCTTAAAAGATTGTCTTCCACGACCGCAACCGTCGCGGTATTCCCGGAAGAATCAATAGCCAGTAATTTCATCTTACTCTCCCAATCATTTATCGTATGCTGATCTTACGATAGTCAAATCCTTTGCCCAGATCTTTCTCAATGGTGACCCATGTGGTCTCTTTGGGCATGATCTCGTCCACCAAATTGGCCCACTCAACAAAGCAGACACCTTCGCCGAAGAAGTATTCCTCATAGCCGATCTCCTCCATCTCTTCCACGTCTCCGATACGGTACACATCGAAATGATAGAAAGGCAGCCGTCCGCTGTCATACACCTGCACTATTGTAAAAGTCGGTGAATTGACCGGTTCGTCAATGCCGAGTCCCTTGGCTACGCCCTGAATAAATACGGTTTTGCCGACTCCCAGATCGCCGATTAAGGCATAAACCTGCCCGGGTCGGGCATTTTTACCGACCTCGACACCTAATTTATATGTTTCGCTTGCACTGTTAGTTTCGATAATCCGCATGCTCTTAACAAATTCCTTAAAATCTGATTTTTACCTGCTCCGGCTTCATGTTCGCACTGATGATGCGAAGCACATCTTCCGTTTTTTCCTTCATGCATTCCTTCGGAAAAATAAACGCAGTCTTCTTTCCCGTATAGACGAAATAACTGCTTCTGGTTCCGTTTGCCTTGATGCAGTTTTCCCAGGGAACAAGTTCCTCCTGCTCGCCGGACTTCACGCGGATACCCTCCGGTGAAAGGTGATAGTGCAACCCGTTCTTAAAAGCCGGAACCATCTTTGCCTGCATCACGGAGAGGCGAAGCATGTCAAACGGCGGATAGAGGATCAAGATCGCCGCAATAACGGGAAAATACCAGCTGTGCAGGGTAATAAAACCATAAATCATCAAACATCCGATGGCCGTAATAATAATGGTCACCGGCTGCTTGTAAAGAGTCGACATTTTATAATCATACAGCGTTCCGACGCTGATTTTTACATCAAATTCCGTTTCCACCGATTCTTATTATACTCCTTGTAAATCTTTCACATGCAACGGACAGGTTTCATACTGCAGTCTTAAACCGTCCGCCGGCTTGATAATCTCATATTTGGAAATCACTCGCATGGCTACCTGCTTGGCGTTCTCGCGGTCCGCATCCAGAAGGATTACCACATACTGCTTGTCGGAGAAACGATTGCCGACATCCACCATACGAAGGCAGACTGCTGCCGCACTCTCCAGGGCATCCATGGATCGGATGACACGGTCCTTATTCTCTCCCGGCTCACACTGCAGGGTAAATAACATCAACTGTACCGGCCGCTTGTTTCTTGCGGCATAACGGGAGATAAAATTAAAGATAAACCGAAACTCGTCATACATCACGTTATATACGCCTTCGGAGAAATCCTGTCGTCCCTCGATTAAGTAGCAGATATTTGCAAGGGAAGAAGGAAGGATTTCATCACCGTCCTCTTCGTCGCTGTAGAAGCGGTATGCGTTTTTACCGTTCTTTTTCACCAGATAAAGCGCCTTGTCCGCATGATTGTAAAGGGTCTGGAAGCTGTCACCGTCCTGCGGATAAATGGCAATTCCGACGGAAACCGAACAGTTATTGGGATAGTCAAGCTCGGCGATTTTATCCTTCATGGCATTTAGCACACTCTTGGCTCTGTCCGCCGCGATCTTACGGTCGTTTACGCCGACTAAGAAAAGAATAAACTCATCTCCTCCGAGACGGCAGACAATATCGTTGTTTCTGGCGTGCTGTCTAAGAATATCCGCAAACATACGGATAACGCGGTCGCCTTCCGCATGTCCCATGTTATCGTTAATGGTCTTAAAATTGTCAAGATCTATCATAAACATCATACCGGGGGTGTTTTCCTCAATCACCTTCTCGATCATTTCCTCGGTATTCTTACGGTTGTATAATCCGGTCAGTGCGTCACGGCTTGCCTGATCGATCATGTTCTTGGCTGTGGAGTGCATGCTGATCACACGCTCGATACGGCTTTTCATAACCTTGGAGACAAACGGCTTACGGATGTAGTCCTCTGCACCGAGACGAAGGCATTCTGCCTCGGTCTCCGGAGACTCATCGGAGGTCAGGAAAATCACCGGAATATTGCTCCACTCGGGATTGGACTTGATCTTTTTTAAGGTTTCCTTGCCGTCCATGATCGGCATGGCAATATCCAAAAGGATCAGATCCGGAATCCTTTTCTCCAGAAAATGAATTGCCTGCTCACCGGATATTACGGGCGTAACTTCATAGTCTTCTTTCAGTTCCTGTCTGGCCATGACTAGGTTTGTCTTGCTGTCATCGACTATCAGAATATGCTTCATTTCCCCCTACCCTTCTGCTTCCGCCATGGAAAGCAAAACCATGATGTCTTCCTTCGCCTCTTCATACATGAAGTTATCCATATGCTGCTTGGCTTCGGCAAGACGCTTCTCTGCCTTTTCTTCCAGCTTACAATCCAACAGGCTGCTGATTTCTTCCGACGCACGGTCGATCTCGAAGAAATCGATATTCTTTGCGATAAATTCCAGTGTCTTCTTGTATTCGCGTAACGAAATGCTGCTTCCGGCCACCTTCTTGGAGGGCAATTCTTTTTCCTCGGAATGCAAGAAATCTTCCAGCTGTTTCAGCATCTCCCTGTACTCTTTGTCGAGTTTCTCGAAATCGTCACGGATTGCCTTCTTGTTTCCGCTCTTTCCGTTCATCTCATGCTCACGGAAATGATCCGACAATGCCATGGCTCCGATACTTAAGAAGGAACTCTTCAGCGCGTGCACTTCAATCGTGTAATTACCGTAATCTTTCTCCTCCAGGAGATTGCGGATCATTTCGGGTTTGGTTTTGCCTTCGTCCACGATGCATTTTAAAATTTCAATATAGGCATTTCTGTCGCCCGAGAAAATATCGTACGCATAACGGTAATCAATTCCCTGCATCGGGAACGTAAAGTCTTTCTCATCAAATCCGCTGTTCTTCTTTGCGCCTCTTTGCGCATCATCTTCCGCACCGACACCGGAAACAACGCCTTTCATGCCAATCGATGAACCCGGTGTTTCCACCTGCAGTCTCTTGGGCAGGAAGGTACGCAGAATTCTTGCAAGGGAGTGTGTATCAATCGGTTTTCCGAGCAGGTCGTTCATGCCGGATTTGATAAACAGTTCCTTATCCGCTTCGGATGCATTGGCGGTCAGCGCGATGATTGGAACCGTTCTCGCGTAATCGGAATTTAAGGAACGGATCCTCTGCACGGTTTCCACGCCGTCCATTCCGGGCATCATATGATCGATAAACAAAATATCATACCGTTCGTTATCCTGCATTCTGCCAAGTGCCTCTTCTCCGGACTCACAGAGTGTAATGTCTGCCCCGTAGGATCCGATAATTCCCTTGGCAACTTTTAAATTCACCTTATTGTCATCAACGATCAGGATCTTGGCTGCGGGACAGGTGAACTCGTTGATGGCTTTGCTTTCACTCTCCTCGCCGGTTTCTTCGGCATCGAATCTTGCATTCAGTCTGTTGAAATCACAGTACACTTCATCCACGACCTTCTGGTCGATCACAACATGGAAAGTACTTCCTTTTCCGTACTCACTCTCCAGCGTAATATCACCATGCATCATTTTGGAGAAATTCCTGGAAATCGCAAGTCCCAGTCCGGTACCCTGAATCTTTCGGTTTTTGCGGTTATCAACCTGCGTAAACTCATTGAACAGTTTGGACGCATCTTCCTTACGGATACCGATACCGGTATCGATGACGTCAAAATGCAATACCACAACTTCTTCTTTACCGGGCGTTGCATTCACGACCAGTTTGATATATCCCTCTTTGGTAAACTTCACGGCGTTTCCGAGAAGGTTTAAAAGAATCTGCTTGATGCGAAGCGAATCACCGAAAAGCGATCTCGGCACATTCTCTCCGCCCTCGATCATAAACTCCACTTCTTTCCCGTATAATCTGGCTTTGACAAGTCTGGAGATATCCAGTAAAAGATCCTCAAGGTTATATACTTCATTCACCAGTTCCATTCTTCCGGCATCGATTTTGGAGTAATCCAAAATGTCATTGATCAACTCCAGCATAATTCCGGATGAGGACTGAATAGTCTTGACATATTCTCTGGCATCGGGCGTAAGTTCCGTCTGGGAAAGCAGTTCGCTCATACCCGTAATGGCATTCATCGGTGTACGGATCTCATGGGACATGTTGGCTAAGAAATCCGACTTTGCTTTCGTGGCAGCCTGGGCCTCGTCTCTTTTAATCTCCAGAACTCGCAGAAGGTTTGCCATGTTCATGTTACGCTGTTCGAGGTTGATCTGCTGCTTTTTGATTCTTCGGATAATAAAAATCAGAGCCAGAACGGCTATGGATAATATCACGACTTCCAATATAAAATCTCCGAGGGAATCCACGCCGCCCGCCCGGTTCATGATATAATCCGAGAACGCAGTGATGGTAAATATATACATTCCGACGCAGTAGATATAACCTACCAGTATGACAACGATATCCAGGTAAAGTGCCATAACGACAAGCAGTGCGATCAGCGCATCATTGATCTGCCCTACACAGCGAAACATATATCCGAAAGCAAATATAAAGCTTAACCAAAGCATCGTGGCGGATATGCCCTGCACGCGGATCGGACACCTGGGTACAAAAGTCGGAATCGCCAGAAGAATGGGAATGATGATCAAAAAACGGATCATTGCCGGCGGATTCTGCGCATGGAGGGATTCTATAATCAAAAACACGTCAAGCAGACAGGAAAGAAAGAAAATCACTTTTCCTGTCCGTCGTTCTCTCTTGATCTGACCCCTCAGGGTGTATTCCGATTCGGTCTTTGCCATAACAGATATATTATATCACCCCGTGCGGTGCATTGAAAGAAATCTTTTCTTTGGCCGCCGGAAATGATACAATGGCTAAGAAAGGAAAAACAAATGCGACATATTTTTATCCTGAATCCGGCTGCCGGTAAAAAAGACTATACGGAACGTGTGCGTAATGAGATCGAGAGCGTCTGCGCAAGACGCGGTATCGCACCGCTTATTTTCATTTCCGAGTACAACGGTTATGAGCTTTTTATTGCGGATAAAATGTGTTCGCTGTTTACCGATGAGGACATCCGCTTCTACTGCGTCGGGGGCTCCGGCACTTTGGTACAGACGCTTTCCGGTATGGATGATAAGCCGGACCGCCAGATTTCCTGCTATCCCCTCGGACTGTCCAACGATTTTCTGAAGTGCTATGAAGGCAATATCCGTGCCTTCCGAAACATCGAAAACCTTCTGGACGGACGCGTGGACGCCCTGGATTATATCAAAGTCGTGGGTTGTTGCAAGGCCGTCGATTTCGTCAATATCGGTCTCGGAAACGTCATGTTCGAATCGGAAACCTTCTATACGCTTCTTTCCGAAACCAGTTCCATGGCCGCTTACAGCGTAGGTGTCGCTCATGATATTCTGCGAAGCCAGGCTACGGAATACGATATTTCCATAGACGGAACCGACTACTCCGGTACATATTCCATGGTGCTTTGCATGAACGGAAGGGTTCTGGGATCCAGAGTCGTTCCCAGTGAGGAAAGCAGACCCGATGACGGTATCATGAATGTATTTTTATTCAAAGCCGATCGTCCGATCCAGTCTGCCGGCAAATATTTAAAGCTCTACCTCGGCAAATACGACAACCCCGATAGTCTGTTTACGATGGTGCGCGGAAGAAGAATGATCATCACCCGGAAAGACCATTCGCGCATGCTTCTGAACTGTGACGGGGACGGATTTACTCCGCAGGAAACCACGCTGGATATTCGCCTGATCCCTGCCGGTCTGAACTTCGTGGTTCCGCAACATGTCGCACTGATCGAACCGAACAAAGAATAAATCATAAAAAAGAGTCGCAGTAAGCTGCGGCTCTTTTTCTTGGGATATGGATAGTATTTATTAACGATGCCTTAACGCATCAATGGGTGTCATTTTCGCTGCTTTTCCTGCGGGGTAGAGTCCGAACACAATACCGATCGCCATGGAGAAAAGTGCAACGCCCAGGATCAGTATCGGGTTGAAGTCCGGAGTCATATTGACGGCTTTGTCAACCAGATGGATGATCAGGCAGACCAGACCGGAGAAAGCATATCCGAGCAGCATTCCGATAATTCCGCCGGTTAACGAAATCAGACCGGACTCGATCAGAAACTGCCACATGATGGATGATGTCCTTGCGCCGAGCGATTTACGGATACCGATTTCCCTGGTACGCTCGGTAACCGATACCAGCATGATATTCATGACGCCGACACCGCCTACAAACAGGGAAAGTGCGGCAACCAGCATAACAAATGCCGTGATTCCGCCAAGGACCTTGGAAATACCGCCGACCAGGGAGGCTACTTCGAAGGAATAGAACGCATTCTCCCCACGCTTGTCCATTGCCGCTTCGACATAACGCTGTCCCTTATTGCTCATTTCCGTAATATGCGCGGGTTCATCCACAAATACCGTGTAATTGTAATAAGAATCTCTGTCAAGACCGAATGCTTCCGTAATGACCGTAGTCGGAACTTCTATGGAAAGCGCGGATTCCTGATAAACCACGATCAAAGCATTATCTTCCTGTTCATCTCCGGTGTTTTCTTTCTTTGCCGGCTTATCATCCTGCTTGTCGGATTTACGGATACCGATAACCTTAAGACTGAATTCTCTTCCGTGTGAATCAATCTTAACGATTTTGCCAAGTGCATCTTCCTTTCCGAAAAGCTGCCTGGATGTATAGGTATCGATGATGCAAACAGGCAAAGCCTCTTCGTAATCCCGCTCATCATAGAATCTTCCGTAGATCAGTTCGGCTCTGACGGATGTCTGTTTAATCGGCTGTCCGCCGCTTAACATCACCTGTTTCTCTTTCTTCTTGCGATCCAACGTCGTTCCGTCTATGCTCAAATCTTCCGTGTATCCGGTAATATAGGGATATTTGTCCACCAGATTGTCCATGACGTGAGTCGGAATGGGAACACTGCCTGAAGACATCAGTGCAAAATTACTTCCCAGCATTCCGTTTAGGGAACCGGAAACATAATTACTGAAACCGTTTCCGATGGAAAGAATTCCGACAACGGAGGAAATACCGATGATGATACCCAGCATGGTCAGAAAAGATCTGACTTTGTTCATCCGGATATTAAAATATGCCATTTTCCAATATTCAAGAAATCTTCCCATTCTCTTATTCCTGTCTTAGTGCTTCTATCGGGCTGAGCTTTGCTGCTTTTTTCGCCGGGTAAATACCGAAGAACATACCAATGATGGCAGAGAAGGCAACAACACCCAAAACCACAAACGGTGAAATGGAAGCGACTACTTTCATTTTTACAAACTGGCTGGCAATAAAGCAAAGCAGCTCTGCTCCCAGGTATCCGAACAGAATTCCGAGGATACCGCCAAATACGGTAAGTACCGCAGATTCCGCAAGGAACTGAATCATAATGGAGGAAATCTTTGCTCCGAGTGCCTTTCGGATACCGATCTCCTGGGTACGTTCCGTTACGGAAACCAGCATGATATTCATAACTCCGACTCCTCCAACCACTAAAGAAATGGCGGCGATGAACGAAATAAAAATCGTAACATAGTTGATGATTTTATTGAACTGATCCATCTGGGAGTTAAACTCCGTATAGGTGATCTTCTTCTCACCACGGATTCCTTTTCTGGCTTCCAGAAGACGGATACTGTCCTTAATTACCTTCTTGGCCTGATTCGGATCGTCCGGAATCAGAAGGATGGAATTAAACTCATCATCGTTCACGGATAAACCGAGAGAATTGGAGAATGCCGTATAGGGAATGGAAATTTCGATCTCCTCTCCGCCCATCAGACTGTAAAGCTGCGATTCCTTCTTCTCTCTTACACCGACGATACGGTAGTCATCCTCTTTACCGGTATCCCAGATAATCGTTATCGTCTGTCCGACAACACCTGTGTGCCCGAAAAGCTGTTTCGCTCCTACTTCGTTGATCACACAAACATTCTTGGCATCTTCGTACTCGTCCTTGCTAAAGAACCTTCCGGAAAGGAATCCCTCGGGAGCCGCCTTCCAATAATCATCGTTGGTGGGTGTGATGGTTGCATTCTTCTCAGTGTTGTGACATTTCACGCTCATCCAGTAAGCGTCATCCATCGCACACATATAGACATGGTCGATTTTTTCCCGGATGGCATCCACGTCGTCTCGGTTCATCACAGCTTCCGGATACTGTTCGAAGGCAGTTCCGTTTTTCAGGTATGTCTGGCCGGAAAACATGGAGTTCATCTGCCCGGAAATGGTCGCTTTCACACCGTTTCCGAGACTGACTACCATGATAACCGAGGAGATACCCACGATGATACCGAACATGGTTAAAACGGAACGCATCTTGTTGTCCAGGATACTCTTAAATGAAATTTTGATATATTCAAAAAGTTGTCCCATTATTTTTTATTACCCATTGCCTCGGTTACAAACGATGCGGATTCAGGCGAAGGAGAAGACATCTTGCCTTCTTCGATCACACCTGTATAACTGGTGACGATAACATCTTTCTCATCCAGACCTTCCACGATCTCGATATCCATTTCGGAGCTTACTCCGGTGGTCACATATTTCTTTCCGACAAGCATGGTCGAAGGATTATAGGTAAATACAAACTCTCCCTTGTCGTCGACATTGACTGCCTCTACGGGAACGGTCATAACACCTTCCACGGAAGCGGTAAGGATATTGCACTTTGCGTCCAGACCGATGTAAACATTCTCATCCGGATTGTCAACGGATACGGTAACCATGATCTGTGTTCCGGCATTTCCGGCGGAAACTGCGGAACGGTTGATGGTTGCAACTTTTCCGGTATATTTATTCTTTAAAATCGTAATGTCTGCTTTCTGACCGATTGCAAGTTTCTCCAAATCGGATTTGCCGACGCCTAAGGTTACATGTACATCTTCCAGACTGGAGAAAGTAATGATCGGGGAACCCTGGATCGCGGTATCGCCTTCGGTGAATCCGACCATGGTCACAACTCCGTCAAAAGGAGCAATCAGTCCGTGCTCATATTTTAAAAGTTCATCCATGCTGTCCTGGGCCTGCATGGAAGCCAATTCTCTCTGAAGATTGGAGGAATCTCTGTCATAAGAATTTCCTAAAGTCTTCTGATATGTTTCGATTTCCGTCTGGGAAGCTTCCACTTTGGCCTTGTCGGCATCGACTTTGGCTTTGTATTTCTCGTATTCGGTCAGTGCCTTCTGATAATCGGAGGACTGGTTTGTAGACTGCTTGGAAACATTGTTGATTACCGTCTGGGACTGTGCGATGGAATCGGACAAAGTCTTGTATTCGCCGGTCTTCATAAAGTTTGCCAAAGCCTCTGCTTTGGCTTCGTTATCCAGTGCCACATATTCGGGGGATTCCTTAAATGCTTCCAGCATCTGTTCCTGAATTGCCTGGCATTTAGCGATATTGGCCTGTTCTAAGGCAATCTGCGTCTGTACGGCCGCAGAGAAATTGTTTAATTTATTGTCTTTTTCGTAATTATCAACGATAGCCTTATATTCATCCGCCTTCTTCTGATCGGCATCCATATCGGCTCTGTACTGAGCCATTTCGGACTGTGCCTTGGCGATTTTCTTTCTGACATCCGCACCGTTGGCATCCTGGGAATTGTAGGTATTCTCACTTACGCGGGTGTTGATCTCAAGCTGGCGCATTGCCTTATTGTAAGAATCCTCTTCAAACTCGATAATCACATCACCCTTCTTTACATAGCTACCCATCGGTTTTACACTTTTCACCGTCATGGATGCGGGAGATACATAATGAATCGTTTTCTCGCTCTCGAGCGTTCCGTTTACATTAATCTCGCTGACGATATCGCCCGTCTCGGGATGTGCAAGGGAAACCGTACTGCTCTGCAACTTCTTCATGGCTCTGGATGCTGCGAAAATGCAACCGCCGATGAGAAGAAGTAAAGTACCGACAATACTGAATACAACGATCCGGACTACTTTTCTTTTCTTCTTTTTCTTTTTATTCTCCAGTTTCTGCTGGGAAGTCAGCTCCTCGGAGCCACCGTATAAATTGATTTCCTTATTCCTGGCCATTGTATCCATCCTCCTTAATATGCAGGTCTAATTCACTATTGTCATCAGATTCCCAATTATGATCACTTTCCGGTTCGGACTCAACATGGCTTCCCTTTACCTTGGTTGTCACGTTTTCCTGTGCCCTGGCAAGTTCTTCACGGATTGCCTTTTCATCTTCACCGTTGTTGATCTCGTCTTTATAAATCTTACCGTCCATGATGTGCACGATTCGGCTGGCTTTCGCCGCAATGCCCGGGTCATGCGTAATGACGATTACCGTTCGTCCCTCTCTGTGAAGCGATTTTAAAATTTCCATAATCTCCACGCTCGAGTGGGAATCCAGGTTACCGGTCGGCTCATCGGCCAGGATGATTGGCGGTGCCTGGGCGATGGCTCTTGCGATCGCAACTCTTTGCTGCTGACCACCGGACATTTCGGAAGGTTTATGCGTCATACGCTCTTCCAGACCTACTTTGCGAAGCGCCTCTTTGGCAAGTTCGGTTCTTTGTTTCTTTCCAAGGCCTCTGTAGATTAACGGAAGTTCCACATTTTCCAGTGCCGTCAGCGAAGAAATTAAGTTGAATCCCTGGAAGATAAATCCGATTTCCTGATTACGGATGTCGGATAATTCATCGTCCAGCATTTCCGCAACATCTTTGCCGTGAAGCAGGTAGGATCCGGAAGTCGGTACGTCCAGACAGCCTAACATGTTCATCAGGGTTGATTTACCGCTACCCGACTGTCCGATGATGGCGACGAATTCTTTCTCGCCGATGGTAAGAGAAACATGATCCAGTGCTCTTACCTCGTTTTCTCCCGGGTTGTAAATTTTACACATGTCTTCGATTTTGATCAGTTCTGCCATATCATCCTCGTTCTTTCATGGACCGTTTATCTATATCATTATTCCCCTTTCGGTCACAAGCTTACCATACAACAAAAAAATATCCGTCTTACGAAAATGTCGTAAACGGATATTTTTTCGTTGTAAATGGTTTCTTTGTTATTTGTTGTTGTCCACGCTGTAGTTCGGCGCTTCCTTGGTAATCTGGATGTCGTGAGGATGGCTTTCACGAAGCGCTGCCGCAGAGATTTTAACGAATTTGCTGTTCTCTTTCAGTTCTTCGATATTGTGTGCTCCGCAATATCCCATACCGGAACGCATACCGCCGACCAGCTGGAATACCGTATCTTCCACGGTTCCTTTATATGCCACACGGCCTTCCACGCCTTCGGGAACAAGTTTCTTGGCATCGGACTGGAAATATCTGTCCTTGCTGCCGTTCTCCATGGCTGCGATGGAGCCCATGCCACGATATACTTTGTATTTTCTTCCCTGGAAGAGTTCGAACTGTCCCGGGCTTTCATCGCATCCTGCGAAGATGGAGCCCATCATGCAGACATCTGCGCCTGCTGCCAAAGCCTTGGTCATGTCTCCGGAGAACTTGATACCACCGTCTGCAATAATAGGAATACCGTATTCCTTGGCAACTTCATAACAGTCCATAATTGCAGAGATCTGCGGAACACCGATACCTGCTACGATTCTGGTGGTGCAGATGGATCCGGGTCCGATACCAACCTTAACGGCATCTGCTCCGGCTTCGATCAGTGCCTTGCAGGCTTCGCCGGTTGCAATATTTCCTGCGATGATCTGAATATCCGGGAATGCTTCGCGGATCATGCGTAAGCAGCGTAAAACGTTTTCGGAATGACCATGTGCGGAGTCAAGTACGATAACATCGACCTTGGCGGAAACAAGTTCCTTTACGCGGTCGAGTACGTTAGCTGTAATTCCGACGCCTGCACCGCAGAGAAGTCTGCCCTGGGAATCCTTGGCGCTTAACGGATATTTGATGGTCTTTTCAATATCTTTAATGGTGATCAGTCCAACCAGATTAAAATCGTCATCCACGATGGGAAGTTTCTCTTTACGGGAAGCTGCAAGGATCTTCTTTGCTTCTTCCAGGGAAATTCCCGCTTTGGCGGTAACCAGTCCTTCGCTGGTCATGCATTCTTTAATCTTCTTGCTCATGTCGGTTTCAAACTTTAAGTCACGGTTTGTGATGATTCCGACAAGTTTTCTTCCTTCGGTAATGGGAACACCGGAAATACGGAATTTACCCATCAGGTTATCGGCATCTGCCAATGTATGTTCTGCGGTAAGAGAGAAAGGATCGGTAATAACACCGTTCTCAGATCTTTTCACCTTATCCACCTCTTCTGCCTGCGCCTCGATGGACATATTTTTATGAATGATTCCGATTCCTCCCTGACGTGCCATTGCAATCGCCATGCGATGCTCCGTTACCGTATCCATACCTGCACTCATCATGGGGATGTTCAGTACGATGGATTTGGTCAGATGCGTAGTCAGATCCACCTGATTGGGAATTACATTGGAATACCCGGGGATCAGTAACACGTCATCAAAAGTAATGCCTTCTGAAACAATCTGAGCCATTTCTTCTTTCCTCCTTTTCATTCTGTATATTATGGTTAATGATTTACTGTAATTTGGTTTTGCTCGGAATTCCGGTACGAATCGCCTGAATCATGTCTTCATTGAAGGAAAAATAAACCTTCCGCTTCCCTTCATAATACATAATATAAGTCTTTAACTCGTCCGTATCCGGTGCGTTCGTTGAATAATTCGAATCGGTAGTCTGTCTTTTCTTATAATTATCCAGATGATACGAATCCGCCGGTGCTATAATTTCCGCCTTATTCAAATCAAATACATCTACCTGTTTTCTTCTGATCTGATTAAAAATACGATCCACCCGCAATTCCTTATCCAGATATGTAAAAGCAAATTCCACCGTTCTGCGGCGAAAATACACTACATAGGAAAGGATTGCACAAAGAACTGCCCCAATAAGAAATAACCAGTGAATAAAAATGGTGCTGACAACAGACAGAATACTGAGCCCAATCATGCCAAATTCCAGAAAACGATTCAGATTATTCGATTCCTGTTTAATCAGTAATTCCTGATACGAATTGGTCATATTTGAATGCCATCCTTACTTGGTCAATAAGAAAATATTTTCTCTATTCTATTACACTTGCCCCTCGAAATCAAGAAGTTTCTTTCCGAATTCTTGACCATGTTTCCAAAATGAGTGATAATGGTATTTATTAAAATAAATGCGTATACAAGTACGGAGAAAATAAGATGAATCTGGACATAAATATGCCGATCGGTTTCATGGATTCGGGCCTTGGAGGCATCAGCGTCTTAAGGGAAGCCGTAAAACTGATGCCGGAAGAAAACTTCCTGTATTACGGTGATTCCGCCAATGTTCCTTACGGGAACAAGAAAAGAGAAGAAATCAAGCGTCTGACCTTCCATGTGGTTGAAATTCTGATCAATCAGGGCATCAAAGGTCTGGCAATTGCCTGTAATACCGCAACCAGCGCAGCCGTAAAGGATTTGCGCTTAATGTATCCCGATCTTCCGTTGGTCGGCATCGAACCCGCCATCAAACCCGCAATTGAGCAGAGTATGGGCGGAACCATCCTGGTTATGGCTACTCCCATGACCATCCGGCAGGAAAAATTCCGTCATCTCCTCGAACAGTACGGACAGGGACATGATGTCGTTTCCGTTCCCTGCGACGGCCTTGTGGGATTTGTCGAAAACGGAATGTTCGACCAGGACCTTCTGGATGTATATTTCAGAAAACATCTGGGTCCCTTCGTTAATTCCTCCACGGAAAGCATCGTGCTCGGCTGTACACACTACCCCTTCCTCAAAGCCAATATCCGCGAATACCTCCGTACGGAGCATCACCGCGAAGATATTGACTTAATCGACGGAAGTTACGGAACAGCCAAAGAGCTTCGAAGACGGCTTGCCGAGAAGAATTTATTAAAAATAAACACCGGATGGCCCGGACACGTTGAAATTCTAAACTCCTCCTCCGATACGGATATGGTGGAGAAAAGTTACGAACTTTTGAACCGTCCCGAACTTTAAACTGACAGGAAAGGAACTCTCATGAAAGAAAAACTTTACACCATACCCTTAAATGATGCCGTAAACGCCCATGACGAATGTCCTTTCTGTTTTGTCGAGCGTGAAGTGGAACAGGGTCTTCTGGACTTCTGCTTAGGCTCCGGTTCCTCCTATATGGTCAGCGAAATTCGTGATATCACGGATAAAGAAGGGTTCTGCCGCGTACATTACAAGAAAATGTTCGACTATGGAAACACCCTGGGAAACGCATGGATGTTAAAAACCCACTATATGGCGGTTCGCAAGCAGATGGAGAAAGCGATGGACTCTTATAAGCCCGGTGCAAAGCCTTCCATCTTCGCCAAGAAAAGCGCCGACGGCGGAATGCGAAATTCCGTTGCCGCTTGGGTAAAGGAGAAAACGGATTCCTGCTATATCTGCAACCAGTTTAAGGAAACTTATGCAAGATACTTAGACACCTTCGTATATCTTTGGAAAAACGATCCCGCTTTCAAAGAAAAGATTAAAACCTCCAAAGGCTTTTGTCTGGCTCATTTCGGGGACTTATGCGAAGTTGCGGAAAGCAAATTAAATGAAAAAGAGAAGGAAGAACTCTTCGGAATCATCTTCCCTCTCATGAAAGAAAATATGGAACGTCTTCAGGAAGACGTTAATTGGATGATTGAGAAATTCGATCACCGCAACGCGAATGCGGACTGGAAAACCTCCAAGGACGCCATTCAGCGCGGAATGCAGAAACTCAAGGGCGGCTATCCCGCCGACCCCGTATATCAGCAAAAGAAATAGCTTTTCAACGGCACGAACAAAAAACAACCCTTTCGGGTTGTTTTTTAGTTCGTAGCTAAGATAAGATTGCTGAAAGCAATCTTATCTGTCCCACTTATCGCATAATGAGTTAATCTGGTCCGCGAATTTCGCCAGATCCTTGTTCGTTCCACCCTCATTATGCGCAATAACCTGCAGCAATCTGTTTCCGGCAGCAAGGAGACGTGCAAACACTTCGGTGACACGCTTCTGCTGTCCTTCTTTTTTCTTGAGCGTAACCGGTTCTGCCTCGTAAACAAATTCATCCGCAAGCATATCGAATACGGTTCCGCTGTAAGGCGCATAAGTATTGTGTCCGTACTCGTCATGAAGATAATTGCAGAAGGATTTGATGGTTTCGTCTTCGCCGTGAACAAGGAAAACCCGCTCCGGCTGTTTTTCATAAGCATTGACCCAATCGGTCAGGCCATTTTTATCCGCATGTCCGGATATGCCCGCAAGCACCTGAATATGCGCATTTACTTCAATCAGTTCTCCGAAGAGTTTGACATTATCCACGCCATCCACAAGGGCACGTCCGAGTGTTCCGATCGCCTGATATCCGACAAAGAGGATCGTACATTCCTCTCTCCAGAGATTGTGCTTTAAGTGATGGCGGATTCGACCGGCCTCGCACATACCCGAAGCGGAAAGAATTACCTTCGGTGCCATGTCGAAGTTGATGGCTTTCGATTCTTCACTGGTGATGGAAAGATGAAGTCCGGGGAATGTCAGCGGGTTAATGCCCGCACGGATTAATTCCATTGCCTCTTCATCATAGCATTCCGAAATATTCTGGGTGAAAATCTCCGTTGCCTCAACAGCAAGAGGGCTGTCTACATATACATCGAAGTTTTCCCATCCCTCCACCAGTTTGTCCGTTTTTATCTTACGCAGGAAATACAGCATCTCCTGTGTTCTTCCTACGGCGAAAGAAGGAATGACCACATTTCCGCCGCGGTCGAAGGTTTCTTTCAGAATTTTACTGAGTTCCGCCACATAATCCACACGGTCCGTGGAATGGACGCGGTTTCCGTACGTGGACTCCATAACCACGTAATCCGCCTCGGTTGTCGGGATCGGATTCCGAAGAAGCGGCTGGTTCGTATTTCCGATATCACCCGAGAAAACAATCTTTTTCTCGACACCGTTTTCTTTCAGCCAAAGCTCTATACTGGCCGAGCCAAGCAGATGTCCGATATCGGTAAAACGAAACGAAATCTCATCACAGAGTTCATATTTTTTGTTGTAATGATAGGGAGAGATCAAACGAATTGCGCCATCCGCATCTTCCATCGTATAAATCGGTTCTCCGGAATCGATGTTGGCGCCTCTTTTTTTCTTACGCTGCTTCCATTCCGCTTCCTGCATCTGAATATGTGCACAGTCGCGAAGCATAATGGAGCAAAGATCAGCCGTGGCATCCGTCATCAGAATCTGTCCGCGGAAGCCTCTTGCATACAATAGCGGAAGCATTCCCGAATGGTCCACATGGGCATGGGTTAGAAAAACATAATCAATGCTCGCCTCATCAAAAGGAAGCTCGGCATTTTCAAACACATTAATCCCCTGCTCCATACCGTAATCCACGAGGATGCGCTTTTTCCCAACTTCAAGGCAGTGACAGCTTCCCGTCACTTCATGATCTGCACCGATAAACGTTAATCTCAATGTTCTTTCCTCCTTTGCCGACTAAGCAGGTATCCGAATGATTGATTAAAGGAAAATTTTGGAAAAAATGCAGAATAATGCGATAAGCGGCGTATCATAAGAAACCCTGCGGCCGATACCCGCATCGCAGATTGCCTTAATGGCAACATTTCTGGGCTTATTCATAAAATACTGTTTGAAAGGAATGGTCCTTCCGGTATAACGTTCACTCTTGTCAAAGAAAGGCGTATTCACCGGTCCCGGGCAAACTGCCGTCACCGTAATCTTGCGTCTCTTTAATTCCGAATGAAGCGATTTGGATAAGGACAGAACATATGCCTTGCTTGCGCAGTATACACCGAAATTCGGAATCGGTCCGAATCCGGCACTTGAAGCAAGGTGAATGATTTTGCTGCCGGCTTTCATATACGGCAGGCAAATAGAAGTAATATGCGTAAGCGCTTCACAGTTTAAGCGCACCATATTCGTTAATTCTTTGCGGGGCAGCTCGTCAAATCTGCCCTGAAGTCCCTCTCCCGCACTTTGGAACAGCATGCGGATATTGGGTCTTAATTCTTTTATAACGCCTTCAAACGCATCCATATCTTCCGGATTGGTGACATCCATGATAATGATGCGGTTGGCGTGATGCAGATGTTTGGAAAGGATACGAAGTTTCTCTTCGTTTCGTCCTACAATCCAGATCTCGTCCAAACTACGGAATCTGCGGTCGATCTCCAAAGCGGCTTCCCATCCGATACCGGATGAAGCACCTGTCACCAATGCAATCTTCATAATGCTACCCCCTTTAATTCGACGAAATCACTGCGAAATTCCTGCCCCCACAGGTCTTTCTTATTCCTCATAGAAGGAATATGTGTCTCCGCCTTTCTTTCGTGCACTTAACATTGCCAAGTCGGCATGGCCGTATATTTCGGCAGCTGACGTTCCGTCCTTCGGAGACATTACAACACCTACGCTGGTGGTAATGCTGAGTCCGTTCGGAAGCTCGAGCCTGGTGTTCTTGCAGATTCCGGCTGCGATACGCTCAGCCACTTCTTTATCGTTTACACTGTATAGGCAGATGAAGAATTCATCATCTCCGATACGTCCCAGAATATCATCGGTACGAAGGTGCTTTCTAAGAATATTAACCACATTAACCAGCACCTGGTCGCCCATTTTATAGCCAAAAGTTAAATTTACTTCCTTGAATGTGTCGATATCCAGAAGAATGTAAGTATGTTCTCCTCCGCCGGCGGTCATCTGGGAAAGCGCACGCATTACGGCATTGCGGTTTAATGTTCCGGTCAGATCGTCGGTTTCGCTTCCGTAAATCGCTCTCTTTAACAGCACTTTCTCACCGTCTTCATTGATAAAAAGTACTTCCACCAGATCATCTCCGTCAATTTCGGTTTCGATGGAAGAAACGTTAATCCAGCAATCGTCATCCTCTTTCTTGATCAGGATATCCAGATTGGTCAAATCCGTCTTGATATTTAATTTACCCTCGGAAAGATGGGTGAAGTACTCCTGCGCGGAGCTCAGAAGCTTCGGCTCGATCGGCCAGATTCCGGAAATCTGTGCAAAATCCTCGATCTTCTCGGGAATATCCAAGTTTCTGGAACTGAGTAATGTTCCGTCATAGTGGATCAGAGAACCGTCTGATTTACGATATCCGCAGAGCGTGTAATAATCTTCGCATCCGAAGCGGCTTCTTCTGCGCTCTCCGAACATCTGAATGATCTTCGTAACCTGTTCTTTGTTTAATTCGTTATTCTGCATTTCCCCAAACCTTCCTTCTCTCAAATCCATATTTCTTAAGAAAACTTCCCAACTTTTATTGTACCACTTTCCGCATATTTCCGCCACAGGAAAAGCTTATGCATTTACCGGTTCCTCATAATTCTTTCCGGTCGGTTCGATTCCCTTATTTTTCTTGATAAACTCAATAAATTCCTGCTTCGGAAGCGGCTTTGAAAAATAGAATCCCTGGATATAATCACACCCCATATCCTCAAATAACTGCAGGGTTCTCTCATCCTCGATACCCTCAACGACAATCTGCATATTCATATCCTTGATCATGCGTACCGTATTCTCGCCGATGGAGTATAATTTGGTATTTTTCTCGATCTTGGTAATGGATTTATCCAGTTTGATAACGGACAAAGGCATGTTGACCGCACGGCTGATGTTGGAATAACCGGTTCCGTAGTCATCCAGCGAGAACATGAAACCTCTGGCGCTTAAGTTCTCAATATTGGCTATCATCTCATGCTGACCGAAGCTGGCCGCCGTCTCCGTGATTTCCAGATTGATCTGCTCGGGCTTTACATGGTGCTTATATAAAATCTCCGAAATCTCATGTGCCAGGTTTTTCTCCAGACACTGGACCGCGGAAAGATTGACATCAATGTAAGCCAACCCCAGTTCCTTCCAGCTGTTCTCGGCTATAAAATTGCAGACCTCCTCCAAAACATACCGTCCGATCCGGTGGATGGCACCGCTTCTTTCCGCAGCGGGAATGAAGATTTCCGGCGAGATAAAACCGTACTTCTCCGTTTTCAGGCGAAGCAGGGCCTCTGCAGCGGTAAACCTTTTATTCTCGACGGAATAAATCGGCTGGTAATAAACCTCGAATCGATGCTCTGCCAGCGCCTCATCAATGATCGAATCAATGGATTTGATAATATCGAAATTCGTCTGGCGGATAATTTCCTTCGCAAACAGTACTTCGTTGCGATAAGGAATTTCCTCAAACTGACGTCCGAACAGCATCATATTGTCGGCATCGGAAATATCCTCCGGCCAATGAACGATGCAAACATTCGCAAGGATCGAGATCTCCACGCCGCGGAAGAGAAATCCTTCCGTAAGTTCCTTCTGGATATCTTTCGCCGTCTGTAAAAGGATCGGGCGTTCCGTACTGTGAACCGTAATACGGAATTTTCCCTCACCCAAATGATAATAATCAATGATTTTAAGGTGTTTAGACTTGCCGATTTCCTGCAGTTTATCGGCAATCATATTTAGAAGTTCATTGGACGCTCTGTATCCGAGAGACTTCTGAAGGGCGCGGAAGTTCGAAACATTGATCATGATGATGGAAAAAGTTGCCTTCGTATACACGCTTCTTCGAAGTCTCGAAGAATAGATGGACATCTTCATAAAGCCCGTTTCCGTATCCGTCATCTCCTCGGGTCTCATGACGATCATTGCGATGTACAGATAGCAGATGGAGCATGCAAACATTTCCACCACCAGTTTAGGCATTAAATACTGCACGATCATAGCTGTTCCGATAACCGGGAACAGGGCAAAGATAGAAAAGAAATTGCCTTTCAGCAGCGCCTTACGGTAACGGAAAATATGGTAAATACACATTACCATGTAGAACAACGCCACAATATAGTTCACAACGAATAACGGTCCTCTGACATAATCTCCCTGTTCATTGAAATAGAAAACATAATGTGTTACGGCATTGAGAACCAACACGAATGCTTCCAGTTCAATAGGGATAAAGACCAGAATCGGATATGCCGGTTTGTCCAGGGTCAGATGCCTGGTTCCGGTAAGATCGATAATATAGATCAGATAGTACGGCAGGGTCGCACAATGGAAAAACAGATACAGGGAATGGAAAATATACTTGGCTATCGTAAATCCGTATCCCAAGGAATCCAGATTGATTGCTACGACATCCGCAAACGCAGAAATAAAGCCAATCAAAACAAGAATAAAGAAATCCCTGTTCAAATGACCCTTCATCATTTTGCGCACTGCACACGAAATGATCAGTAACCCGAATGTGGCAATTGCGGCATAGTCAAAATAGACAATCTTTTCCAAACCCATACCCCTTAAGTAACAGCTTCTTTAATTTAATAATTTTATCATATTTTTCCGAAATATAAAAGCCCCGCACGGGATTTGTGCGAGGCTATTTCATACATTCCTTTGTAGATAATTATCCTTCTACCTTCGGAAGGTTTGCAAGGGATGCGGCAATTTCTTCGTCGGAAGGAATATAGTCCGTCATCTTTCCGTCATGGAATGCTTCATATGCATACATATCGAAGTATCCGGTTCCGGTAAGGCCAAAGACGATGGTCTTCTCCTCGCCCGTTTCCTTGCACTTTAACGCCTCATCGATGGCTACCTTGATGGCATGTGAGCTTTCCGGTGCGGGAAGGATGCCTTCCACTCTTGCAAACTGCTCTGCGGCAGCGAAAACTTCCGTCTGTTTTACGCTTCTTGCCTCCATCAGGCCCTGGTTGTAAAGTTCGGACAAGGTAGTGCTCATGCCGTGATAGCGAAGTCCGCCTGCATGGTTCGGTGCCGGAATGAAGCCGGAGCCGAGGGTGTACATTTTGGATAACGGACATACTTTACCGGTATCGCAAAAGTCATATGCGTACGTACCTCTGGTAAAGCTCGGGCAACTTGCGGGTTCGACCGCAATAATTCTGTAATCGGCTTCTCCTCTGAGTTTCTCGCCCATGAACGGGGAAATGAGGCCGCCCAGGTTTGATCCGCCGCCGGCGCAGCCGATGATCATGTCGGGCTTGATATCGTATTTTTTCAGTGCTGCCATGGTCTCAAGACCAATGACGGACTGATGAAGAAGTACCTGATTTAAAACGGAACCGAGAACATAACGATATCCTTCGCTCTTTACGGCAACTTCCACTGCTTCGGAAATCGCGCAGCCTAAGGATCCGTTGGTTCCGGGGAACTCTTCGAGAATCTTGCGTCCGACCTCGGTATCCATGGAAGGAGACGGAGTAACGGAGGCTCCGTAAGTTCTCATAACCTCTCTGCGGAAAGGCTTCTGCTCATAGGAAACCTTTACCATAAATACCTTGCAATCAAGTCCCAGATAGGAACATGCCATGGAAAGAGCGGTACCCCACTGGCCTGCACCGGTCTCTGTGGTAACACCCTTTAAGCCCTGCTTCTTAGCGTAGTAAGCCTGAGCAATGGCGGAGTTTAATTTGTGAGAACCGGAAGTATTATTACCCTCGAATTTGTAATAAATCTTTGCGGGTGTTCCGAGTTTCTCCTCCAGGCAATATGCACGTACCAGGGGAGAGGGACGATACATCTTGTAGAAATTGCGGATTTCCTCCGGAATCGGAATATACGGTGTGGTTTCATCCAGTTCCTGTTTCACCAGTTCATCACAGAAAACCACTCCGAGTTCTTCTGCCGTCATCGGCTTACCGGTTCCCGGATTCAGAAGCGGTGCGGGTTTCTTTGTCATATCCGCGCGGACATTATACCATTCCTTCGGCATCTCACTTTCTTCCAGATAGATTTTGTAAGGGATTTCTTTTGACATTCTCTTTCCTTTCCGGTGACAATCACCATACATTTTTATTAAAGTGTTTCAGCAATGCTGTAAATCAGTTTCTCGGTCTTTTCCCAACCCAGGCAGGCATCGGTAATGGATTTGCCATATACGCCTTCGCCGATTTTCTGGTTGCCGTCTTCGATATAGCTTTCCACCATGAAGCCCTTGACCATCTTTCCGATGTCCGCATTGTGACGGCAGGCATGAAGTACTTCGGAGATGATTCTCGGCTGTTCGAACGGATTCTTTCCGGAATTTGCATGGTTCGTATCGATAACAACCGCGGGATTTAAGTAATCACCCTTCTGATATTCTTCATAAAGACGGATCAGGTCTTCGTAATGATAGTTCGGAAGCGACTGCCCGTGCTTATTCGTGGATCCTCTTAAAATCGCATGGGTATGCACATTTCCTTCGGAATGCACTTCCCATCCTCTGTAAATGAAGGTATGTCCGTGCTGTGCAGCATTGATGGCATTCATCATAACCGAGTAATCGCCGGAGGTGGGATTTTTCATTCCTACGGGAACGGAAATACCGGAAGCCACCAGTCTGTGCTGCTGATCTTCCACACTTCTTGCGCCGACCGCTACATAACCGAGCACATCATCCAAATACTGGTAATTCTCCGGATATAACATCTCGTCCGCGCAGGAAAAACCGGTCTCTTCCACCGCACGCATGTGCAGATGGCGGGTTGCGATAATTCCCTTGAACATATCCGGTTTTTCGTTGGGATTCGGCTGATGCAGCATTCCCTTGTATCCGGCTCCCGTTGTTCTGGGCTTATTCGTATAGATTCTCGGAATGATAAAAATCTTATCCTCCACTTTCTCTTGGATGTCGCGAAGCCGAAGGGTGTAGTCGATCACACTGTCTTCGTTGTCTGCCGAGCAGGGACCGATGATGAGTAAAAGGCGGTCATCTTTTCCTTCAAAAATACGTTTAATCTTCGCATTTCTGGTCTCCACCGTTTCTCTCATTTTACCGGTCAAAGGATACATTTCCTTTACTTCTGCCGGGATTGCAAGTTTACGTTCAAATTCCATTGCCATAGTTTTATTCCTCTTTATCCTAAATTACTTTTTGTATTATTCCAAAATCACATCTGCCGGGTAATTGCCCAGCACTTTGACCATTTCACAGTTTTCTTCAAGTGCACGTAACATTTCCACACCCTTAACGCTTCCCAGATCGCCTTCTCCTTCAATGTAGAAATAATAACTCCAAAGGAGTTTTTTCTGCGGGCGGCTTCGTAAGGTTCTCATGTTAAATCCGAAGTCACCGATCGTGGTAATGGCCCGAGCTACGGAACCGGCTTCGTTTTTAACGATTAAGATCAGCGTAAATGCTTCTTTTCGTTTAAAAATCTCGATCTGCTCTTTCTTCTCGGGATCCTTCCCTGCTGATAATACCACAAATCGGGTCGTATTGCTCTCACTTTCGTTAATCGCTTTCTCCAAAACCTTCAGGCCGTAGATCTTCGCGGTTTCCGCACTTGCTATGGCCGCCATGGAAGGATCTTTAAGGAGTGCCACCTCTTTCGCCGCCTGTGCCGTATTGGTGGCAACCCTTTTTTCAAATCCATGGTTAAAAATATATTCACTACACTGATCCAGAGCCTGAGGATGGCTGTAGACCGTTTTAATCTGCGATTTATCGGTTTCTTCGATGCCGAGAAGATTATGTACGATCGGCAGTTCGAAGATGCCTGCAATCTTTAATGTTCCGCCGTAGAGAAGGTCCGTTACCTGTGCCACTTCTCCGGCCGTGCTATTTTCAATCGGGAGAACGCCATAGTCGCATTCTTTTGACTCGACCGCTTCGTACGCTTGGCGGAAGGAGGCGTAGGAGTTTAATTCTCCCTCCGGAAAAATCTTTCCCGCCGCCACCTGTGCGAACGCTCCCTGAACTCCGCTGTATGCAATTTGTAATTTACGTTCTCCGCTCATTTCCTCATCCCATATAATCCGTATACTGTTCAAATAAAGAGCCGTTTACGGCTTTTTGATATTTATATCAAAAATGCCCTGTCCGATAAAGGACAGGGCCGCATTTTTCTTCTAATCGTTCCTTACCTTCATCCCATACTCACAGACGTATTCTTAAACTGCCAACGCCAATAAAGGCCAGCAAAAAAGTTGCCAACCTGGAAAAAGGTAAATGCAAAAGCAGGTGCGATATTCAGTTGTGCACTTCTTTTTGCTGTCATTGTCTTCTCCGTTTTGCCACTTTAACGCGGCAAAGTAAATCTGTTATTTAGAATAACCCGAGCCGTGCGATATGTCAATAAAATTTTAATACTTTTATCATGGTGACTGACACCGTCACGTCCAAACACTACTCCGTATGGAACCTTTTCTTAAGCTCCGCCAAAACTTTCTTCCCCCTGAACACAATAAAGGCTACAAGGATCAGTACATTAACCACCATGCAGATCGACCAGGGCAGAGGAGCCTTGCTGTTTACAATCATAATAACAATCCAAGGGATCACGCCCACCAGGAAATTCAGAAACGTATAAATCATGGAGTGCTCGGTAAGCCTTTTATCAACCAGCGAAAGCACTATTCCTGCCACCATGCACACGGCGCAGACGGACGGAATGATGTAATTCGGTGTAATCCAAAGGTTCGGAACATCCCAGGCAAAATGGATAAAGATTTCCGTCACCTGACAGAGAAACGAGATCGTTATCATGGAAACAAACAAAGTCTGCAGAATGTTGTAATGCCTCTTCAGAACGACCTCCAAAAGCCATCCGGTAACAAGAAGCCATGCCACCACAACCGGGCTGAAATTCAAATGCTCGAACTTTAAGAACAGATAATCCATCGCCACGGAAAGAATGCATGCGGCAATGACGCAGAAGGTAACGATTTTAAACGCCTTTCTGCGCCGGGTATCCGGGTAAATCTTCGGCCAATGATCCATCTCTCCTTCGCCGGTTAGGGCGTTCTGACATAAGGGGCACTTTTCCGGATTTCCGCCGACCTTTATTTTACAATACAAACACTCTTTCATTTTTTTGCTTTCTTTTCTTTCTTCCGCTTCGGAATCTCCGCGCCTTCTTCATAAGGCTCCGTGGAATACAGGGTTATCTCAATTCCTTCATCCGCAAAATGCTTGACAAAATCCCTGATTACCTGCGTATTTCGGTATGCATTGCTGATTCCGATGACCAGATCATCGCGGAATGTACTTAAGACCACAAACAGACTGCTTGTGGAACAAAAAGCGCTGTAGGATTCGATATCCTCAGAAACCTCTTCGGGGATTTTCAAAACACCAAGGTTGGAAACAACAGCGGTAACAGACTTGGCGATTTTTTTATTCACCGCGTTTACCACGGGATTCTTGATAAAAAGCGGAATCAGGCGGATGTATAACTCGCTCTCCATCTTCTCGTAATTGAGCATTTTCTCTTCCACCGCTTCGGGCGTAAGCTGCGCTTTCAAATCCTCCTGATACTTCTTTGCCACCTCTTCAAGCGTAGCGTCCGTGCAGAAATTCTGGCTGACATTCACGGAATTAAAGAAGTTTCTGGATGTTTTGGAAGGATAATAATTTCTAAGGTTCACCGGCATACTGACAGTAACCGGCTGTTTGCGCATCAGAACCGGCATGTCCTTAAAAATAGCCGTCATCAGCACCGCTCCGACATAGGAAGTTAACGAAACGCCGATTGCTTTGGCCCTGGTCAGCACTTCCTTCACGGGCATGTGAAGCTCCATAAACTGCGTCTGATGATACGGATACTTTGCCCCGCGGATATGGTAGGCGCGTTTCGTTTTGGAAACGCTTTTGTATTTGCGTCCGCTGGAATAAAACTGTTTAAAACTGTCCTGCTCAAGATCCGCTTCCGATGCGCCGGATGTCATAAGCAAAGTATCGTATTTTCCCGGATAGCGCAGTTTCAAATAATGTGAAACGATCAGGTTTAAGAATTCGATCGCACCGTTTCCGTCCGCAATCGCATGGGAAAAATCCAAATTAATCCTATTGTTGTAGTACGATATCTGATAGTGCAATTTACCGAACGTCTTTCGGTCAATCAGCATGGGACAGGGCGCCGTGGATTCTTTCTCAACCGTAGGCAAATCGTCCGTATGTTCCATATAATGCCAGAAAAAACCTCTTAAAATCGTCACCTGGTACTGCGGTCTTTCCTTTGCGGCCGCCAAAACCGCACGGCCGAGGATTTCTTCATCAATATCCTCTTTCAGTGTGCAGGACATACGAAAAGATCTGGTGTCGCGCTCATTTGCACTCGCCAGAAAAACTTTCGCCACATTATCCACTCTGTACCATGTATCTTTAGCCATAATCTAGAACAAACCACCGATAAACCGGCTCACCGATTCCAGTGCCATGCCTGCTTTTTTCACAGGATGCATCTGGAATACATGCCAGGCTTCTTCATATTCTTCAAGCGCAGCAAGAACACCCGCTTTCAAAAGGACATTGTATAGTCTGACGGAATCGTCTTTCAACACCTCGTTGGATCCCACCTGAATCAGCACCGGCGGAAACGCATCAAAATCCGCATAAAGCGGACTGAATTTCGGATCCGAGAAATCAAAATTTTCATCTTCCATCGTATAGTCTTTAACTTCGTCGGGATCGTTATACTCATCGTTTAAGCCGCAGTAGGAATATCTTGCGGCGCGGATGTAGTCGTAAGAAAGAATCGGGTCAAGCTCCTTGCAGGATTCGTAACTTGAGCCGCTCATCGTCATATCCGTCCACGGGCTCATCAGTACAATACCTCTGGGGAGGAACCGGTACTGGGATTTTAATTTCAGTGCAAGTTCCAATGCAAGATTGCCGCCTGCGGAATCACCGAGTAAAACCACTTCTCTTGCACCGTAGCCAAGCTGCATCACATAATTCCAGATAACCAGTGCATCTTCCACGGCTGCCGGATAAGGATGTTCCGGAGCAAGACGGTATTCGAAAGACAAAACATCAAGCCCCGTATACTCCGCCACATGTGCAGCCAGAATCCGTGCATACTGCAGGGATCCGCAGGTGTATCCCCCGCCGTGGCAATAAAGGATGATCCGGTCAGTCTCGTGTTTGAATTTCGGTCTGACCCATTCGCAGGGAATTTTTCTGACCTTAAAACTTTCCGCGGAGATATTCATGGAAAGCTTGGCGATACCACCCAGAAGATTCTGCGTGGAACGCTGCTTCTTAATGTCTTCCAGATAAAACGATTTACCGGATGCCGAAACCTCATGAATTGCCTTCATGGCCTTCATTAATGGAGTCATCTGCAGTTCGTTTGTTTCATTGTCCGATGGCTGAATCACAATTTGTTTACTCATTTTCCGTATCCCGTCAATTTACACCGTTAAAAACATCTTTTCTATTCTACCACAAAAAAGCGCAGGCAGCACATTAAATAACCGTGCTTTGTTGTTCCAGCATTTTCTTTGCCTTCGCACACCACTTAAGATACGCCTCGTAGGTTTCCGCGCCGAAGAGGGCCGTCAGATAATAATAGAGGTGATCCTCCTCTTCTTTAATGGGTTCCAGCGCTTTACAGTGCATTTTAAGAATTTGCAGATCCTGCTTAATTTCCTCTTCGAATAATTCTATGTTTCGAAGTGCGGTCTCCCGGTCTGACGCGCCCGCAAAAAAGAGTTTCAGAAGTGTTTCATACCGAAGTTCATTGCAGGCTCTTTCCTCCTTCAGCCAGTTTTCCAAAGATTTCTTGCCCCTTGCCGTAATGTGATACGCAATTTTCTCCCTGGCTCCCTCCGAAGCTTTGCTGCTTTTCACCAGTTTGTCTTCTTCCAATTCTTTCAATGCAGGGTAGATATTCCCGAAACTTCCGTTCCAGAAAAACCGTATCGCCCCGTCTATGCGCTTTTTGATATCATATCCTGTCAGATCCTCATGGTTTAAAAGTCCCAGAATTACCACATGAATCTTTTTTTCTCTGGCCATTTTAATCCCCTTTCCGAACAAAATTATTTAAGTACATCCTCTTTCACATAACGAATCACTTCATCCGTTGTAAAGTAATCTTCATGCTTAATCCCGCTGAAAATTCTGCACTCTGCGTTCGGATAGCAGGCAGCAAGTTTATGCTGAAGTTTGTCACTTAGCGTTTCATCACCGTCCGAGCCGATAATCGTGACTGGGCAGGTGGTTGATGCTGCATAACGGTCTGCGCGGATATTGTTCCCTATAAAAACCTGAAACGGTCCCCAGAAAATCGGAATGATCTTATTATACAAATCTGCACTTGTCCGGTATCCGGAGGCCAGTACAAGATGTTTGCATTCGCGTACGCTTGCAAGATACGACGCCATTCCGCATCCGTAGCTGTGTCCAAAAATATAAATGTCTTTCTCCGGATATCTCTCTTTGGCATAGTCATATAACTCTTCCGCCGTTTGCTGCATCGAGCGCAGATTCATTCTTCCCCTGCTTTTTTGCGTTCCGTAATAATCCGCAGAAAGCATCGGGCAGTCGAAGGCACCCCCGTACATTCCGATTGTATTGTAAGCGATATACATGGATCCTCCGAAGAACAGAATCACCTTGTCGGATTCTTTGTCCATATTGTAACCGTAGCCGTATAATTTCTCGGAGATTTGAATTTCCTCGGGTTCATACGTAACCTCTTTCAGCTGCCTGTCTCCTTTGTAAAAAGAATACGAAACGGTCTGCATGACGGTATCACTGACAAAATAAACAATCAGAACGATCATTATGACTTTCAGAATGATGTATGCTGTATTCATTTGATTTTTCCTCATATGTCTCATCTTTGCGGTTTGTGTTAGTTTGTGTTAGTGTACTGGTATATATCATTTTGATATATCTTATCGATATATAATACTTTCTTTACGGTGGAATGTCAAATTACCTAGTAACGAATCCATTGGGGTCTGTAGCATCAAAAAAAGAGTCGTCAAACGGCTCCTTTCGTACGGTTCGTATTTAACGATAATGCTTACCGTTTTCTTACCCAGTCCATAATGAGTTCCACGGTCTGCTTTTGCTGTTCCGAGGCTGTAATTGTCGCATTCCTGTCTCCGTGCTGCTTGCCGTAGTTGCCGAACTGTCCGTGATTGCCGCCGGCCAGGACATACTTCTCGGTATCTTTCGGAAGATATCGTTCGGCTTTGGCCATTTTAGACCTGTTTAAAATTCCGTCTTCGGAGCCGTAAATGCTGATGCACCGAATATCATCCCCCATTTCTTTGGCCGGATAAGCGGCAAGCAAAATGACTCCCTCGAATTTGTCCGCATGGTCGGAAGCATAGTAAGCTGCCATGCAGCCACCCAGGGAATGTCCGCCGATATACCGGTTCTCGTAGGAATACTGCGAAATAACATCATCCGCTTTATTTGGTTTTATAATTGCAAGATCATAGGGCATATCCACCAACAGAACATCCATGCCCTCTGCAGCGATTGCATGCAGAATCGGTGCGTAGGCAGGCGCATCCACCTTGGCTCCCTGATAAAAGATAAGTGCATCGCTCTCAGACGGACCATCAAAAAAATAACCGTAATCGGTCTTTGTGATCTCAACCGTATCATCCGATTGAAGTGCGGCTTTGGCAGTCTCATCGGCATGATATGAAGTCAGCATATAAACCGTATTGGCAAGGGTATACAGAATAAACAGGACCAGCGCAATTCGTCCGATCCCTTTTAAAATCTTTTGTTTTTTCGTTTGCTGCTTCGCCGCCCTGTGTTTCAAACTATCGGATATCCTTTCTTAACAGTTTTTGCGAGAATTTGTTTAATCCCGTCGTTAAGACTTCTCCGGTGATTCTGACGCGGATGTCTTCATCACGGTTTATGATCCCGTGCCGGATTGCTTCGATATCCGTGTAATCCTCCCCGATCACACTTTTTAACAGATAACTGGTTCTGTCGTATCCACGAGTGATCATATTCTGGATATGACTTTTGGTAAACACCAGGGAATGCTTGACAAAAGCATCATCCGGGAAGGTGATGTGGATGATCTTGCTGTCGAAATTCTTGCTCTCAAAACGATAACTGTAAGTATCAAAGTAAACACAGATAATGTAATCCAGGTTCTTAAGCTTGAGCGGAAAAATCGGAATATTGTCAATCATCGCACCGTCAAAGTACCGAATTCCGTCGATTTTCACCGACTGGTTGTATACGGGCATGCTAACACTTGCGCGAAGATACGGCAGCACATTCTCGGGATTCTCCCTGCGAAGGTTTTTGTATGTGATCTTCATCTTCGAATAGTTCAGCAAAGAGATATAGAAATTTCTGTGCATACGGCTCTCGGGATTATAAATTTTCTTGATATCCTCCTGAAGCATGCAGCTTCTTAAAACCGTACTGATGAAAAGACGCTTGTCTTCGATGCACAGCTCCTTCCACAGTTCTTCCGCTTCATCCAGTTTGCCCTGGTCAAAAGCATAACCGTTCAGCACTCCGATGGAAGCACAGCTCATATGCGTAATTGCCTCTTTGGGAATGAAATTTGTGATTGCTTTTAAAACACCGACTTCATATGCGCCCTTTGCCATTCCTCCGGCAAGAACAAGCCCTACCCTGACTCCCATGGAGATTCCTCCTACAGATAAGTCCACCGGAGGATAACCTCCGATGGACCGTGAATACTGTCTGATACTTCTGATTCAGTTTATTTTAACATGCTTTCTTCCCAGCTGTCAAAAGGCTTGATGCCAAGTAATCCGGCAACGGTGGGAGCAACGTTTGCAAGTCCGAATGCGCCCTGCTTCATCTCATGACGTGCGTCTTTGTCGTAGATAATGAAAGGAACGGGATTTAAGCTGTGTGCGGTACGAACTTCAATATTGCCTTTTTTATTCTTCTCAAGCATCTGATCGGAGTTTCCGTGATCCGCGGTAACAACAAGGATATATCCTTCCGCATCGCAAACTTTCTTGATACGTGCAAGCTGAAGGTCAACGCTTTCTACTGCGATTTCGGTAGCATCCAAACTTCCGGTATGTCCAACCATGTCACCATTGGGGAAGTTGCAGCGGATAAATCCGTACTTATGGCTCTTCATCGCATCCATAACGCAGTCTGCAATCTCGGTAGCCTTCATCCAGGGTGCTTCGTCGAAGGAACGAACGTCGGAAGGGATCTCGCAGTAATCTTCGAGTTCTTCGGAAACCTTTCCGGAGCGGTTACCGTTCCAGAAATAGGTTACATGGCCGTATTTCTGAGTTTCGGATACGGCATATTCTTTGATACCGTGCTCAACAAGCAGTTCGGTAAGAGTATCCTTGATCTGAGGAGGATTTACAAGATATTTGTGAGGAATCTTTAAATCTCCGTCATATTCAAGCATTCCGGCATATTTTACATTCGGGATTGCGCCACGGTCAAACTTGTCAAAGGACGCATCTCCGTCGAATGCCATGGAGATCTCGAGTGCACGGTCACCACGGAAGTTGAATAAAATTACGCTGTCTCCGTCTTCCATTGCACCTACGGGCTTGCCGTTCTCGGCAATGACGAAGGATCCGAGATCCTGATCGATTGCTCCGGTCTCTGCACGAAGGGTATCCACTGCTTCTTTAGCGGAAGCGAACTGACGGCCTTCACCATGAACGTGAACTTCCCAGCCATCCTTAACCATCTGCCAGTTTGCCTGATAACGGTCCATGGTGATCTTCATACGTCCGCCGCCGGAAGCGATGCGTCCGTCGAAGGAATCATCATTCAGTTCGGCAAGGGTATTCTCGAGCATTGCAATGTACTCGGGAGCACTTGTTGCGGGAACATCACGTCCGTCAAGTAAAATGTGAACTCTTGCTTTTTTCACACCTTCCTTCTTGGCCTCTTTCAACATTGCAAGAAGATGGCTGATGTTGGAATGTACATTACCGTCGGAAAGAAGTCCGATGAAATGTAAGGTCTTGTCGTTAGCCACTACGGCGTTAACCAGTTCTTTCCAGGTCTCGCTTGTGTAAATGTTTCCGGATTCAATCGATTCATTTACAAGCTTTGCGCCCTGGGAATAAATCTGTCCGCATCCCAAAGCGTTATGTCCCACCTCACTGTTACCCATATCGTCATCAGTGGGAAGACCTACTGCTGCACCATGTGCCTTAATTGTCTGCCAGGGGCAGGTAGCTTTAAATTCATCCAGCGTAGGGGTGTTGGCCCGAAGGACCATGTTACCGAGTTCTTCCGGTGTTTCACCTACACCGTCCATTACAACCAGTACTACAGGTTTATCCATTGTAAAAACCTCCTTAATATAATTTAAACCCATTTGGGGTTAGTAACTTCTAACGGTTTATTATAACAAAGATGATTGATAAATGCAATTTATCTTTGCTATAATGCCCTCATGGATAAGGCACATTTACTTCCAATGATATACATCGGCTCGTTTCTTTTATTTCTGTTACTCTTAATCCCCTTGGGAAGAAAGAAAAAAAGAATCCGCATAGGATACGCCGTTCTGGCCGCAATCTTTTTCTGCGGTGCACTGTTTGTGTGCATTCTAGCCGGTGCAAAAGGAACATTATACTTTGCGCCGACGGAAGATGCCCAGACGAGCGCAGGGCGGTTTTTAGACTACTGTGTGACGGATAACGAAGAAGCTGCCATGGAAATGCTTTCCTCCGAGGAGCCCTTATTTGTCACATTTAAGGATGCGGGTGAAACGGAGAAATATATCTTCAACACACTGCGTCAAAGCCTCTCCTACAGGCTTGACGGAACCGCTGCCATGAACGGAACGCATGCGTCCGTACCGGCAACCGTAACTTATCTGAATCTTTCGTCCCTTTCCCCCGATCTTTCGGACAAGGTCAATTCCCTGCTAAAAGACAAAGTGGAAAATTCAAGGAAGGCCGAAGTTTTCGATGAAAATAACGAGTACCGGCCCAACGTTTTGAATATGCTTTACGAAGAAGCCGTAGTCGGAATCCTGCAAACACCCGATAAATATCTGGAAGAATCCTCCTTCGATCTGGAAATGGATTATAAAGACGGCGAGTGGAAGATTGCACCGAATGCAGCCTTAAAACTTGCTCTTGCGGGAGGATCCAATTCCGGTGCAAATCTTGCTTCCAATGTCAGAAGCGAAGTTTTGGGAGAACTGACTTATATTCCCAAAATCTATACCATCGAAGAAAATGCTCCCCGCGGACCGAAGCCCAATCCGGACAAATACGGTACCGCCGAAGATCCGATGGAAATCGTGAAGCTTGTGGAAAGTAATCCGAATCTTACCGCAGGCAAGAAATGTTTCTTCGACCCGAATGCCAAATTCATTCACATCAAGCAGGAATACTACTGTGATGAAACCATCCTTTGCTATACCTGGAGAGAACTCTTCAACGGACATGCCTGCACATTTGCGGAAGTCTATATTGCAGATCCTTCACAGTTCAGGAGAAAATTCTCACAGGATATGTACGGCTCTCCCATTCAGAAATACGCCTCCGAATTATCGAAAGAATCCAATGCGGTTCTTGCAATGAACGGTGATTTCTATAAATTCCGTGCGGAAGGAATGACCGTATATCAAAGACAGTTATATCGTTTCAATCCGTATAAACTCGAGCTCTGCCATGTCAATTCCAAAGGAGACCTGCTCTTTACCTACGCGGGAGAACTGGACTCCAAAGAAACAGCGGAACAGTATATTCAGGATAATGATGTCCTCTTCACTTTGGCATTCGGCCCTGTTTTGGTAGCAAACGGACAGCCCCACGAGTCTTCGGGCAGCTATCTTCTCGGCCAGGTGAACGAAACCTATTCCCGTTCCGTTCTGGCAAGAGGTGAGCCGAATCATTATCTGCTCATGACCATTAACCACGGCTACAATGCCCCGACCGCAACCATCGCCCAGACCAGAGAGATTATGGTTCAGAAAGGTGTCACGGACGCCTACGTTTTAGACGGCGGACAGACGGCCGAAATCATCATGCAGCACAAAGTCTTAAACCATATTGATTTCGATGCGGAACGCGCCGTAAGCGATATCCTTTATTTTGCAACGGCTCTGCCGGAGGAGGAGAACCAATGATGGAATCAACTGCTTTTATCAGGGGTACAATCGAAATCTCCTGGAACGCCATATTGATTGCTTTGGCGGTACTCACCTGGTTCTTTGCATCCGCAGCCCTGTATACCGGAAAGAAAAACAAGGTCATTGCCATCTGGCTGATGCTTCCTTTTGCATTCTTTCTCAGTGCATTCCTGTCAAGGAGCGTATACTGGTACAGCCACCAGTCGCAGTTCCACGGATATCTCGATGCCCTGAAATCCACGGATCTGAGTGCATTCTCTCTCCTCGGAATCCTGCCCGGCATTTTCATTTCCGCCGCTTTAATGCGACTGTTTCGGATCAATACGAATCTGCCGCAGCTTTTGGATGATATCTCGGCGCCCACATCCTTTATGGTGGCACTGCTTTATCTGACATGTCTTTTCAATGACTCCTGCCGCGGAAAGATTTTGATCACCAATCCGGCGTTTCACAAATTACCCTTTGCATATATCAATATCAATCCGCAGGGTGAAGCGGAATACCGCCTGGCGACATTTTTCATCGGGTTTATAATCATGCTCATCATCGGTATCGCAACCTTGTTTTTCCATTTTTATCACAAAAAAGAAAAAGGCCTAACAGCCTTCTTTTTCCTAGTGTATTATTCCGCAGCGGAATTTGTGATTGAAAGTACAAGATATGATGCAGGCTATTTTCCGACCAATGGTTTCGTCAGCATCATTCAGATTTTCTCGGCCGTATGTGTTGTAGCGACCATGGTTTATTTCACCGTCGAGAGGGCCAAAAAGAAAGGCTTCGGCGCCGTGATCATAATTCTTTGGATTACACAGCTCCTGATTCTGACGGCAACGGGTATACTCGAATACCTCGTACAGCGTCACGGCGACTGGGCATATTTTCTGCACCCTTCCATGTGTGTAAGCTGCTTCTTTATGGCGTTTGTTCCGATGCTGATGCATCCGAAGAAAACGCCTAAAACAACATCCGATTCTTAAGCCTGTAGATGTAGGCTTTGTCCTTTTTTTCTCTTTCAACCGTTCCCAGACGATACAAAAGCAATAGCGCTACCGAAGCATCATTCGGACCGAGTGCCGACAGGCGTGCAAACTCTTTGGCCGTAAACTCATCCGGCAGTGTATCCGGAAGTAACTTAACTACATCTGTAAGACTTTCGAATTTCCTTTCCTCCAGAAGCTCCGTCGGGACCTTGTCGGTTTTGGTTGCGCGGATCTTCTTCTCTTTCCCGAATCCGTCCAAAAGACGGTAATCCTCCGTAGACAACTCCGCAATGATCAAATGCAGTCTCGGATTGTCCAGATACTCTCTGATTCCGTACAGTTCCCGGAAAACCTTATAGATCTTCTTCGGTGTCTTCGTCGTCCTGCTTTTTCTTACCTCTCCCGTTTCCGGGTCAATCCAGTTAATCGTATTGACCACCGAAACCGGGTAGACAATCGTCACCTCCATTTCCCATGTATTTAAGAACTCTTCCAGTTTTGCGTTCAAACGGTAAAACTGCCTGGTCTGGATCTCGTGGATCTCTCCGTCCACACAGGTATCCGCCACGTGGCCCCCGACCTTGACTTCATGGTATTTTTCATCCGGAGCATAGTAAAATTTCAACACGGAGTGAACGCTTTTCTCCGAAAGCGTTCCGATTCCGCGCTCTCCCTGCATTTTACCGAGCATCTGCTCTTTCGCTTTGGCAAAAAGAGACCGATCTGTCATGTCACTCCTTCTTATTCTTCACGAGGTTGGTAATCCAAACCCCTTTGTTGATCAAATACATACCAAACAGAACTTTCAGAAGATCCAGTCCCTGTGCAAAGATATATACCCAATAAATGTTCCAATTTGTAAAACGGCAGACCAGGAATACACCCAGAACCGTCACGAGCCAACTGAAACCGCTGTCCATAAAAAACGTGATTACCGTTTTGCCGCCGGAGCGGATGATGAAATACTCGGCATTTAAGAATGCCCAGAGCGGGAAGAAAACAGATGTGATCAGGATAAACGAAGTCGCCATGTAACGTACGCTTTCATCCACATCTTTGTAAGCTCTCGGGAAAATCGGTCCGATCAGAATCAGCAATGCCGTAAGTCCCGTTGACAGATATGCGGTAAACCACATCAGGGAAAATGCTTTTTCCTTGATGTTCTCCGTCTTTCCCGCACCAAGCATCTGTCCGATTACGATACCGACCGCGCTGCCCATGGCAACAAATACCACATTTAAGAGATTGGTCAGTGCGTTGGAAATACCGAAGGCGGGTACCACCTCCAGTCCGCGGATGGAATATAACTGTGTCAGTTTCGCAATTGCGGAAGCCCACAGAAACTCATTGATGAAGATCGGAATGGACTTTCGGATGATCGGGATCAGGATCTTTCTTTCCACAAGCAGCGTCCTGTAAATACCCTGTACAAATTCAAATTTGGCACGTCTTACATGTGTCCAGATTACCAGGACTCCCAGTTCCACAAATCTGGCAATTACGGTCGCGATCGCAGCACCCGAAACTCCGAGGGCCGGAAAACCGAATTTTCCGAAAATTAACAGGTAGTTAAATACAACATCGGTCGCAACACTGATCAATCCTGCTACCATCGGCATGGTGCTTTCGCTGTTTTCACGTAATGTCGAAGCATAGACCTGAGTCAGTCCGAACGGAAGCAGACCCGCAAGCATGATGTGAAGGTATTCCTTCGCTTTTTCCATCGTCAGAATCGGATCCAGTTTGACGGTCTCGCCCTTCATGTAAAGATTGATCAGCCAGGTATCATTGAAAATGAAAACAGCCAGTCCGATGGCTACGGCAAACAGCACGGCCCAGATCTTAATGCGGAAAGTTTTGCGTACACCTTCGATATCCCTGTTTCCGAAATACTGCGCACCAAAAATACCCGGCCCTGAAATCGCACCGAATATGGCAAGGTTAAATACGAAGATCAGCTGGCCGCAGATGGAAACACCGGTAACGCTCTCCGTTCCGAGCGTTCCTACCATCAGGCTGTCGACCAGACCGACCGCATTCGTTATTCCGTTTTGTAACATCATCGGAAGTGCAATCGCCAATGCGCTCCCGTAAAGTGCCTTTTTCTCGGCACGTGTAATTTTACTCATTTCGTTCTTCCTTTTTATTCACTTCCCGATATTATAACCATCTTGTTTGTAATACGCAAGAATCCTCTATTCTTTCGACTTTTTGCTTGAACTGTCAGACCTCACCTAGTAAAATATCAGTTGTAGCCAATGTTTATGAGGATAAAACAATGCTTGTTTCCTTTCAGGACAGAAAAATCAACTTTCATATAGATGCACCTGCTTCCAAATCCATTTATCACCGCGAACTAATCGTACGGTTCCTGCTCGGTGATACATCACATTTGGCGGTTTTGGACAATGATAACGAGGATGTGCGTGCAACGAAGGCCTGTCTGAGCGCTCTTCACCATGCTTACTCCGACGAACAGATCACGGAAGTTCACCTTCCCTGCAACGAGAGCGGTTCCACGCTTCGTTTCATGATTCCCGTGGCGGGAGCTTTCCTTTTGCAGAAAGAAAACCATTACCGTCTGATCTTTGAAACCAGGGGACGACTCTTCGATCGTCCGATCAAAGAATTGTCGGATGCCTTGGAACCGCACGGAATACAGATTGTCAAAAACGAAACCGACCGGACCATAGAAGTGACCGGACAGATGGCGGCAGGTGAATACATCATCGGCGGAAATGTATCTTCACAGTATATTTCCGGTCTTTTGATGGGTCTTTCCATTTTCCCAAAACCCTGTAGCGTCATGGTTTTGGGCGAAGTGAAATCCGTTCACTACATTGAACTGACACAGGAGGTTTTAAGCAAATACGGTGCTCCTGCCGTTCTTTCCGAGAATATCTATACCACAACTCCGATTCGCGAACCGATATCGGAAAGTACCGGAAACCTTCCCGTTCAGACTCTGAAGATGCTCGGCGAACTGAATGTCGAAGGCGACTGGAGTAACGGAGCATTTTTGCTTTGCTTATCCCAGTTTACCGATATTACCGTCGGAAATTTAAACCCGGAATCCAAGCAGGGCGATATCGCCATATTGGATTTCATTCAATCGGTGAAAGAAGCACGCGGCAAACTCGAAGCCATGTCAAACGCATTCCTCCCCACCGTTCTGTCCGAGGACTCCATGTGGGATTGTGACGACATACCGGACATTGCACCGTATATGGCGATTACTTCTGCCTTCTTCTACCACCGTGCAACCTTCTCAGGTATCAAAAGACTTCGCATTAAAGAATCCGACCGCGTAGCTGCCATTCGCAGTCAGCTTTCCGCGATCGGAATAAAAACAGAGGAAACCGAAAACACACTAACGGTTTACGGTTCCCCCATAGATTCGATACAAGCTTCCGTCCAGACTCCGATCCAACTTACCACGTTCCATGATCATCGTATGGCTATGTGCACACTTTTAATCGGTGCCGCGTTGAAAACGGAAATCGAAGTGGACGATCTGGATTGTTTAAACAAATCATTCCCCGAACTGTTACGCTTAATCGAAAAATATCTGCGGTAATTTTACATAACTACAACCGTAGTTTCTTCCCTGCGAGATACCTCTTCTTCCTCAAGAAGAGGTTCTTTTATTTTGCCTTCTTCCTTCTCTTTCTTTGTCACTTTGTAAAGCCCGAAGAAGTAAACTGCCAGAAGTACGGCACCGACAATGGTGGAAATGATCACTACCGTCGTATTCTGCGGAAGAACAATCAATTCATAGTTTGCAATAACCGCGAACGTATTGATCATCATATGGATCACAATGGATGCGGCAATGGATCCCGTACGGCTTCTTGCGAAGTTTAAGATCATTCCGAAGCAAAATGCCCAGGCCATCCAAATCGGTCCTGCGTGCGCTATTCCGAAAACAGCCGATGTGATTAAAGCCGCCACAATTTCCGGCATTCCGCGACGAAGTCTTCCGTACAGAAGGCCTCTGAAGACCACTTCCTCAAGAATCGGAATCAAAATCGCATTGGCGAGGATTCCCTGCCAGAGCGGATACTGATTATATGTACCAAAGGCTTCGTTTAAGGAATCCATCATTGCTTCGGAAAACGGAATGAGATTCAGGATCTGGCTCATAAACAACATCGTGCCAAACCCGCCGATTACGACAAAGAGAAAATCTTTAAGCGAGATTTTCTTTGCATCCACCTGTGCAAGCGGATTCACTTTTCTGGCCCCAAATATGATCAGATAAACACCCAGGGTAAGAATTCCTGCCCCGATTAAAGCCAGTCCCATATGGTTTCCGGCAAGCTCCATAACCGCATTACTGTATGCCTGATAGTCAAAAGAAGCTCCCGTATTCATTTTGGATGCAACTATAATTGAACATATAACGGAAAGAAGCATGCCTGCGGTTAACTGGCCCGCAAAGTAAATGCCCCAAAACCCAGCTGCTCTTCCGATTTGTTTCCATGCTTTTTTCATTGATACCTCACCCATACCATATCAGATATGTACAAATATACCCTATATCAAAATCTCTGATACAGGGTATTTTCGGTGTAAGTGGTATGAAAAATGTCGCAAACTGTATTTATGAATTCTGTCTCGGAATCATAATGGATACGGCAAATTCGCTGTCGGAAGCCTCGAATTTCGTCATTCCTTCGTAATCGGACACGGTTTTACGGATCGTCGTAATTCCGAATCCGTGATGTTCTCTGTCTTTTTTGGATGTATAGCCCGGATTGTTAACGGCTTTTTTGACATCCACCCTTCCATTTGTGGTATTGGAAATACGAATGACAAAAAACTGCTCCGTACGCTTAATCTGCATTAGGATCTTTTTCGCCAGTCCTTCCGGAAGGTTCATCTCGGCCTCGATGGCATTATCCAGTGCATTGGCAAACACACGGCAGATATCCATCGGCTTCATATTCAGGCCCCCGTCAATAACTCCGTCCGCAGCAAAATCTATGCCTTCTTCCTTACATTTTGCCGACTTCATGGCAACAATGCAGTCCAGCATTTCATCACCTGTTACGAATTCCGGCGAAAGGGCCGAAACACTGGTTAGCAGATCTTCCAGATGTTCCTTTGCCTCGGCGGTTTTACCGTCCGCAAGAAGCATGTCCATCATGGAAAGGTTATTGATAATATCATGGCGAAAAGCCCTGGTTTCCGTTTGCTTGGCTTTATACTGTTCGATATAATCAAGCTCCGCATTCAGGTAGTTTTCCTGAAATGCGAATCTTTCGCGCAGGGTTTTATCGGAGGTATTGATAATCAGAAGTACCGGTGCCAGCGTTCCGACGATCGGAAGTATGATACCCATGATTATGCTTAATGCATAGTAGCGTTCATCCACTTTTTCAAATGCAACGGGCAATGTCGGGAAGAAGGTAAAGACAAGAAGCCATCCGATAAAGAACCATCTGGTTCCGACACCGATAATGTAGAATTTCTTTTTGCGGTAATATGCAAAATAGAGAATCGCAACCACCGCCGCCGAAATTGCAAAAAGGATAATCTGAAACGTCAACTCCAGGGAACTGAATCTTTCCTCCCCGAAAGTTAGAGCATTCACAATATCCGGATTGCCGCCGCTTAAATAAACATATGCATACAGAACCGTTGTCTGCATATACATGTAATATCCGTACAGGCCCACTACGGAACCCAATGAACGAAGGAATTTTCTTTCCTTGTAAGAAAACATGTAAAAAATAAACGCATAGACAAATGCAAGGGAATTCACGATAATCGATTCCACTCCGAGGATGAATAAACGGGTGGTTTCCTCTATGTTATCTGTCAGTCCCGCATTTTGAAGCATTTGTATCACCCTGTTGGTAATCGGAACTTCATTGAAGGTAAAAAAGACCATTGCAACGGCTTCCAGCACCAAAACACCCAGTGCCCCGATGACCAGTTTCCAGGAGATTACAACATATCTTCCGAGGAAACATGCCGCAATCAGGATTACAACCAGCATGGACAGGACAAAAGTCAAATTCGATATGAAGGATAATATAATTCTGTATCCCAAATGCTCCATCATAACACAATCTTCTCCTAAAACGCCGCCTTCTCAACAAATGCATAAAGCGCTTCTTTAAGCGGTTTCACATTCGAACGACTGACAGGAAGCGTGACCGCATTCTTGTGATATTCCAAACTCACTTCGCCTTTTAAAAGCTTCTTCACTTTCGCCAGCGAAACCAGATATCCTCTGTGTATACGGTAAAAGCCGTCGTTTTTCAACTGTTCTTCAAAATCTCCGATATTGGCTCGAATCAGGTGCTCACCATCGGAGGCATAGATCATCACATACTGGTTCTGTGCTTCCATATAGTAAATATCCGAAACATTTAAGACCAGATCCTCACCGTCTTCGCGAAGGATCAGCTGTTTGCCCTGCACGTTTTGATCCATTACATGACGAAGAACCTCTTTTAATTTTTCCTCGTTAACGGGCTTGGTTAAATAACGAAGTGCATTGACTTCATATCCTTCGATGGCATATTCCACATGTCCGGTTAAGAAAACGATCTGCACCTGCTGCCCACGCTTGCGAATTTCTTTGGCAAGCGTAATTCCGTCCATCGTGGGCATTTCAATATCCAGGAACACCAGGTCGTATGGATTCGAATCAAAACGTTTCAGCAGATCCCTTCCGTCATCAAACGCATCCACGACAACATCCAGACTTCCGCTGAGTCTGTCTACGAGATTCTTCTCCTGCACTCTGAACTTTTCTTCGTCATCACAAATTGCAATTCTCATGGCAACTCCTTACTTCCACCGTGTATTATAGCATGGTATAATAAAGACTGCATAGTAAAAACAAGGGAATGAATGATGAAAACGGAGCATAAAAGAATGACAAAATTGCAGATTGTATTTACTGTACTCTTTCTGGTGATTGCAATCGTAAGCCTCCTATACGGAATTGCCATTTACTCCATTCACAGCGGAAGCAAATTCTTCACCGTCTGGTTTGGACTAAGCGGTCTGTCCGTTCTGTTAGCTGCTCTTACCGGATTTGGTCTCATCGGCAAAATTCCCACGTTTGTCCGTATCGCGGCTCTTGTCGTAATCGGTCTTTGTTTCCTGCTTTTGCTTTATACACAAATTCGAATCCTGACACATTTTAACGATAAAGCCCCTTCCGATCTGGACTATATCGTTGTTCTCGGTGCACAGATGCGGCCAAGCGGTCCTTCCCTCGTTTTACAGTTTCGTCTGGACACCGCCGCAGAATATCTTAAGAACAACCCCGGTACCGTCTGCATCGTCTCCGGCGGAATGGGTCCGAACGAAACCGAGCCGGAAGCCTTCGGAATGAGGGATTACCTGATTTCCAAAGGAATCGATCCATCCAGAATTCTGACGGAATCCGGATCCGGCAATACCATTCAGAATATCCTGTATTCCAAAGAACTGATGGATGAAGAAAACTCTTCCGTCGGAATCGTAACCAATAATTTCCATGTCTACCGCGGAACGGCTTTAGCCCGGAAACAGGGCTTTAGTAATGTTTATGGCATTCCCGCGCCTTCCAGTCCCGCGTATCTTCCAAACAATATGCTCCGGGAGTTCGTCGGCATCTTAAAAGATACCCTTCAGGGTAATATGAACTTCTTCTGAATTCTCATCTGTTGACATTTTTCCATCTTTTAATGTATTATCTGTTTAGAGAAATTTTATAAAGTGTTTATAAATAGTTTGGGAAGTGTTTATTAACTAAACAGCATACATAAGGAGACTTCAATGGAAAAAATCGCTGTCATGACAGACACCAATTCCAGCATCACAACCAAGGAAGCCAAAGAACTCGGCATTTATCTGGTACAGATGCCCTTTATCATCGATGATGAAGAATGCATCGAGGATGTAAACTGCACTTACGATGAATTCTGCGAACGTCTGGATGCCGGTGCAACGGTTTCCACCGCACAGCCCGTTTTAGGGGATCTGCTTGATATGTGGGATGAGGTTTTAAAAACTCATGATAAGATCCTCTATATTCCCATGTCCTCCGCTTTAAGCGGTTCCTGTGAAACCGCCACTGCAATGGCACAGGATTACGACGGAAGAGTTTTGGTTATCGACAACAAACGAATCTCCATTTCCCAGCGCCGTTCCGTTCTGGATGCGCTTGTCATGATCAAACGCGGAATGAGTGCGGAAGACATCAAAACCTATTTGGTAAACGATTCCTTTAATTCCAGCATTTACTTAGCCGTAAACACCCTGGAACTCTTAAAGAAAAGCGGTCGTGTCACTGCTGCCGCCGCAACGATTGCCACAATCATGAACATCAAGCCCGTTCTGCAGATTCAGGGTGGAAAGCTCGATTCCTATGCCAAGGAACGTGGAATGAAAAAGGCCGAGAAGGTCATGCTCCGTGCCATCGAACAGGACCAGGAGAAGCGTTTCTCCCAGGGAAACAGCGTCATCTATGCCGCCTACTCCGGTAACCGGGCAGAAGGAGAAGAATGGTTAAAGACCGTTCAGGAGTATTTCCATGATCCGACGATCGAACTGTTCTGCCTTCCCATCAGTATCGTCTGCCATGTCAGCACAGGTGTACATGCGATTGGTATCATGGGATATTTGAGCTAGTTTTGATTCTATAATTGGAGACTCTGCTTAATCTTGAAAGAAGTTGTAGCACTAATTCATAAACTAAAAAAGCCCATTCCCCGATAGAAAGGAATGGGCTTTCTTTAACCATTTTGTATCTATTCCAAACCGGTCAACTGATATCCGGTCTCTTCAACTACTTTCTTAAACTCTTCATCGGCAATCTCTTTGCTTAACGTAATTACCGCGCATTTCTCTTCATGGCTCACTTTGTTTACGGTAACACCGTCCATCTTTTCCAGAGCCTCGCGCATGTGCTTTTCGCACATCGGGCACATCATGCCTTCAATCTTCAATGTCTTTTCCATGGTCTTTTTCTCCTTTTCTTTCCTTATGACATTTTTCTCGCGAACCGGTTGCGGGAACCGGATAAAATTCAGTCTCAGTGCATTGCTGACAACAAAGAAACTCGAGAAACTCATCGCCGCCGCACCGAACATCGGGTTTAACTGCCAGCCGAAAATCGGCTCAAAAGCACCGGCTGCAAGCGGAATACCGATAATGTTGTAGCAGAATGCCCAGAAGAGGTTCTCGTAAATGTTGTGGATGACTTTACGGCTTAAAAAGATACTGTTCGGCACATCCGAAATATCGCGTTTCATCAAAACGATTTCCGCTGCATCCATGGCGATGTCCGTACCGGTATGTACTGCAATGCCGACATCCGCCGCGGTGAGTGCAGGCGCATCGTTGATGCCGTCGCCAACCATGACAACTTTCTTTCCCTTCGCCTGGAACTCTTTGATCTCATCCTGTTTGCCGCCGGGAAGCACATCCGCGATGACGTTCTTTATTCCGGCTTTGGCCGCAATGGCCCTGGCCGTACGCTCGTTGTCGCCGGAGAGCATAACCACTTCCAGTCCCATTTTCTTCATGCGCTCCACAGCCTCTTTCGCGTCGGCCTTTAAGGTATCCGCGATGGAGATGATTCCGTAGAAAGTTTTTTCGGATGCAAAAAATACGGGGGTTGCGCCGACATTGGTAATCTCAGTCAGCAGATTTGCCACCGTTTCGCCATCCAGTTTACGGCGAATATCCTCGGACAGAGGTCTCGACTGAAGATACTTTAAGTTTCCGCCGTAGAGAACTTCTCCGTGAACTTTTCCCTTCAGTCCGTTGCCCGGGAAGACTTCGAATTCTTCCGGCCTTGCTTCGGAGAGCAGATCGTTCTCTGCTTCAAACGCTTCCGTAATGGCTTTGGCCAGAGGATGCTCGCTTTCGGATTCAAGGATTCCCGCCTTCTTTAATAAAACTTCCGCGGAAGCATCCATCGGATAAAGCCCGGTTACCCTGGGCACGCCTTCCGTCAAGGTGCCTGTTTTATCGAGAACAACTACATTTGTCTTACCCGCCTTTTCCAAAACGGTTGCATTTTTATAAAGGATTCCGTTCTTCGCACCGACACCGCTTCCGACCATGATGGCAACGGGTGTGGCCAGTCCCAGTGCGCACGGACAACTGATGACCAAAACGGCAATGCCGTAGGTTATCGAGGCTTCCGCACTTGCACCGGTAAGTAAGTGAATCAGCATAACCACAAAGGCAATGACGATGACCACCGGAACGAAAACTCCGGCAACTTTGTCCGCAATCTTGGCAATCGGAGCCTTGGTCGCGGAGGCATCGTTTACCATACGGATAATCTGGGCAAAGGAGGTATCCTCTCCGACCTTTCTCGCCTTGGCCAGAAGCACGCCGGTCTGGTTGATGGTTGCGGTATAAATGGTATCGCCCGCGGTTTTCTCCACGGGAATACTTTCTCCGGTAAGCGAAGATTCGTCCACGGCGCTTCCGCCATCAATAACCATACCGTCGGCCGGAACCTTCTCTCCGGGACGGACACGGAAGAGTTCTCCGACAACCAGCGCGGAAGCGGGAATTTCCACTTCCATGCCGCCGCGAAGGACATGGGCCGTATCGGGTGCCATTTTCATCAGATTCTTTAACGCATCGGTGGTACGTCCTTTGGAATAGGCCTCCAACATTTTTCCGACGGTGATTAAGGTCAGAATCATAGCTGCCGATTCGAAATAAAGACTGTGCAAAAGATCATGCGCCGCTTCGTGATTTCCCGCGGAAACCACATTGGTCATACGGATCAGTACAACGAAGCTCCAGAGGAAGGAAATTCCCGAGCCCATGGCCACAAGCGTGTCCATATTGGGCGCGGAATGAATCACGCCCCTCACACCGCTGATAAAAAACTGCTTGTTGATCCACATGACAATAAAGGCCAGAACCATTTCCATAATGGCTATGGCAAGCGGATTATCGAAGAAGGGAGGCATGGGAAAATCCCACATCAGATGGCCCATGGTGATGTACATCAAAGGCAGCAGAAAACATGCGGAAGCAATCAGCCGGTTGCGGATGTATCTTGCCACCACACCGGGTTTATGGCGTTTGGCTTCAGACTCTTGGGAAGCAAACTCCTTACGCTCCCCCGGATTGCTCTTTCCAAACAGGGTCGATTTATCGGGAAAAGCGCCGTATCCGGCCTTCTCGACCGCCCGGATGATTTCTTCGGAAGTGGCGCTTCCTTTTACGGTCATGGAATTGGTCAGAAGATTAACGCTGACTTCTTCCACATTGGTCAGTTTTTTGACGGCATTTTCGACTCTCGCGGAACAGGCCGCGCAGCTCATGCCGGTAACACAATATTTATCCATTGAATATCCTGATTTCTTTGTTAGATTTAACTAACTTATTATATCATCTTTAATCCAAATAGGCAATTTTCTAAGGAAACGTTCATACTTTACCTGCTCCTGGGATTTGCCGGACTGCCCTTCTTAACCGGTAAGCGAAGAATCCAAAGAAGGACACAACCGAACAATGTTACCAAACTAAGCCCGTCTGCCACAAGCCAGTCGGGCTTTTCTTTTACGCCTACATGAATCGTTCCGTGATAGCCACTAGGTACAACGATACCGATGCAGCCGTCGCTTCCGCTTTGAAGCTCATATTTGTTGCCGCCATCATCCCATGCCGTATATCCGGGGAATAAGAATAAAGGTACGCTGACCACCTGCGCGCAGATCGTATCGTTAACCACCTCCGCATCCAAATTGGATCCGGATTTATGTACAGCGTCTAAGTACGGCTGTCCAAGTAAAACATCCTCGAAAGGAATATTGTAAATATCGGTATTGATATCCAGATAGTCTTTCGTGATGTAGCGACGGTTACGCATCTGCTCATCGTATACTCTTCTCGGATTGTCGCTTTGAACCAGTTTCTGCGCGGTAAAGAGCGCACCGATCAAAATAACTGCTGCCGTAAGCATGGATACCGTCTGTACCCATTTTTCCTTCTCCACGCATTTCAGGCCGTAGCCAAGTGCAACGCATTCAAAGAGTGTTGCAAACGAAAGATAACGCCATGGAAACTGAATGACGCCGAAGAGTTTCACAAAAATCTTTCCGCCTTCTCTGACTAAATACCAAGGGAAAAGATTGGTGCAAAGAAACATATAAAGAACCGTAAGTGCCAGACTTAAGAAAAACATCTTCGCCTCATGCTCCTTGCGCTTCTTCCAGATCATCGGAACAATAAGGAGCAGCAAAACAAAAACGAAGCCGCAGGATAAGCCCATTGAAAGCGGCATTTCTCCACGAATACCGTGAATGATATCTTCCGTCACACCGTCGAATTCTCCGGTCGGGAAAAAGAGTTGGCTGACAAACAGTGCGTTCTCACCGATGTCGAAATTCGTCTCCGCACGCATATAATAGTTCAGTCCCATCGCCTGTTTCAGGGGCAGGATAAACCAAAGATTCAGAAGCACCGTGATCAAACCCGCAATCAAAAGATCAATCCAGGTTCTGTTACGGATAATCTTCTTGGCATATGTGAATAAAAGAATCATGCCGACGAATACCAGCATCAGACAGGATAACAGATGTGACTGCAAAATAGCGGTGAACGTAACTACCAAAAGCAGGATATTGCGTCTCTTCGTCGCAAAATCCTTCTTCTGTTCTCTGACCAGTCGCATAAATGCTGCAAGAAACAGCGGAAAAAACATCATTGCGAGCGCTTCACCGATCGCGTAACGATAGTGCACGGTCTCGATACGGTAAAATGCCAGCGTGTACAATGCGGAAATTAACACAGCCTTCTTTTTATCCTGAAACAGCGCATCGAAAGAAGCATAGGAAATCAGTGCCGTTCCCAGATGAATGGCAAACAGCATGATCAGGAAAACCGCATGAATACTAAATCCCGCAAAGCGCAGGAATGCGGGTACATATAAGAACAGTTCAGGGTAATACTGGGGATTGGCATTTCCGTATCCGTAGAACGGTGTCGGAGCGACACGAACCGGAAATTGTCCGGAGAGAAGGGCATCTTTGATTCCCTCGATACGATATAAATGAAACGTAAGATCATGTCCGCCGGTTAAATATCCCGTATAAACGGGCAGTGCTGCGATCAGTCCGATAAGAACAGCCGCAAAAATCCACTTGTCTTTGGTTTTGGCATACCAGACGGCGATCAGATTGGATACGATAAACAAAAGTCCCAAAGAAACGGCCAGCACTCTTAAATCGCTGTGATTCTGAACGAATTCCACTCTGTCGACGGAAATGCTTTCTCCGTCAAATTCGGTCAGTTTCACCTGGAAATGAGAACAGGGCGCGGTCAAATACATATGCGCTTTCTGAACCGTATTTTCCGGAAGCAGATTTAAATCCCTGTCATAGTGGATCTGGCTGCAGGTACTGTCATCATCGGTGAATTCGTAATAATTGTTTCCGGTTGCGGCCGTATAGTAGAAGAAAACTTCATAGGAGCCGACGGGAAGTCCGTCCGTTAAACCGATATAATAATTCGTCTCCTGCATACTGTATGCATATTGGATCCGGCTTCCGTCAAGTGTAATCGTCCGGCAGGGTAACACAACGGAAAGCACTGAGATAAGTGCCACCAATGCTACCTGCGCTATGATAATTCCCACTTTCAGCTTTGTTTTCATTCTAAAGTCTTTCCGTTTATCCCAAGGATAACCTGACATAATACAGTACAAATACGGCAACCGCCACAAAGAAATAAACGGACATACCGGGATTGATCAGTGCTACCCGGCTGCCCTGAAATACATCATGCTCCGCATATTCGAGACGGAACTTCTTCCTGAATAAAAGAATGATAAATACAATCATTCCGGCGAGGCAGATTCCGCCGACCACATACATCCAGACGGTATAGGTCATAAGCTGCGGTTTAATCTGCGCGCTTAACGCTTCCATTTGCTGTTTCAGGGCCGCATCGCCGGTCTTGGCATATTCTTCCGTCATTTCCTCCAGAAGCGCTAAATTCTCTTTATTGGAAAATCCTGCCATAAAGAAAGACAATACATAATTAAACAGATTCATGATCATATGAAGCGCAATGACAACCCATACCTTTCCGGTACGAAGGTAAATAAAGGCAAGAAATCCGCCCATGATCAGTGCGTAGAAAAAGAGGGAAAAACTGCCCTGGAACAAAGCATACATGATCGCGGAAGTCAGAATGGCAGCCCACTCTCCGTATTTCGCCGTGCGATCGATCAATACTTTACGGAAAACGATTTCCTCGACAATCGGAACCAAAAGGCCGAGAACCAGGATTCTTAGAAGAACGGATGAATCAAACGAAAGATTCTGCACCATTTCACCGGTTGCCGCACTGACGCCCGTCATCTTCATCACGGTACGGTTTGCGACGGAACCGATCAAAGATCCGAATCCGTTAATTCCAAACAGAATCAGAACCGAAAGCAGGAACTTTCCAATGCCTATTTTATGCTGTTCGGGCACCTGTTTATCCATATTGCGATTCATAAGGAGAAACAGTCCAAACGCAATTCCATACAGAAAGATCATATCATTGAGAAACGAAAACGGTACCTTCCACTGCTCCACCGTTTCCGGACTTAAGAGTTTACGGAATGCAAAAGAAGAAAGGAGTTTTAAGATCGTTCCTCCCGCAAGAAAAGCTGCTGCCGCAAAGGCATATCGCTGATATGAAATTCGCATGTTGATTCTGTCTTCCATGACCTAATAATTATACTATTGATTGACAAAAAAAGAAAGCCTGAGGGATCGCTCCGACAGGCCTTCCTTTTTTAAGGAATAGTATTAAGCACGTTTGGTGGATTCTTTGTATTTTTTGATAAAGAGCATGTAGATCATGCAAAGCAGTAATGCTGATGCCACGATGATTCCGATGACGTTGGCATTTCCGGTGAAAATCTGACCGAACTGCGTAATCATTAGCGCAATCACATATGCAAAACCGCACTGCCATGCAATTGCAAACCATGTCCATTTGGCGTTGTTCATCTCTCTCTTGATTGCACCGATGGCTGCAAAGCAGGGGGCGCAAAGAAGGTTGAATACCAGGAAGGAGAATCCGGTAATTCCGGTAAAGGTCTGAGCCAGTACCTGATATACGGTCATGCCTTCCACACCGCCGTAGAGAACACCCATGGTTCCGACAATGTTTTCCTTTGCAACAAGACCCGTAATGGATGCAACGGCTGCCTGCCAGTTGCCCCATCCAAGCGGTACGAAGATCCATGCAAGCACTCCTCCGACCTTGCCCAAAATGGACATATCCACTTCATCCTCGGCAAGCATTCTGAAGCTTCCGTCCGCTACACCGAAATTAGATAAGAACCAGATTACGATGGTGGACAGTAAAATGATCGTACCTGCCTTCTTGATAAAGGACCATCCACGCTCCCACATGGAACGAAGGACATTCTTTAATGTCGGCATATGATAAGCCGGGAGCTCCATAACGAAAGGAGCGGGTTCTCCGGAGAACATCTTGGTTTTCTTTAAAATGATACCGGAAATGATAATGGCTGCCATACCGATGAAATATGCACCGACGGAAACAAAAGGTGATCCGTTAAAGAGTGCACCCGCCATCATGGCGATGAAGGGAATCTTGGCACCACAGGGAATGAACGTTGTCGTCATGATCGTCATTCGTCTGTCTCTTTCGTTTTCAATCGTTCTGGATGCCATGATACCCGGAACACCGCAACCGGTTCCGACAAGCATCGGGATAAAGGACTTTCCGGAAAGGCCGAATTTACGGAAAATACGGTCTAAGACGAAGGCAATTCTTGCCATGTATCCGCAAGCCTCGAGGAATGCCAGCAGGAAGAATAATACAAGCATCTGCGGAACGAATCCGAGCACGGCTCCGACACCGGCGATAACACCGTCTAAGATCAGGCTTCTTAACCAATCCGCACAATTGATCTTATCGAGCAATCCTTCTACAAGTACCGGAATACCGGGAACCCATACGCCATATGCTGCAGGGTCGGGCTCTTCGCCTTCATACTTTTCAAAGATATCAACTGCATCCGTCAATTCGTCATATGTATAAGTAACATCTTCCGTGGAAAGGGTTTCCTCATCTTCCAGGGTATAATCCGCAGTGGCACCGGTCTCGATCTCGGCATAAGAAGCTTTGATCGTTTCGACGTCGGATTCCTCATCCAGGCCGATGAATGCATCGATTACATTGGCTGCTTCGCCATACTCTTCGCTTGCCTCGTTATAAGCTTTTGAGCCGATGCCGAATAAGTGCCAGCCGTCTCCGAACAGTCCGTCGTTTGCCCAATCCGTCAGTTTGGTACCCGGTGCAAACGGTGCCATGGAAAGCATATATACCAGTGTCATGATAATGGCAAAAATCGGAAGTCCGAGCCAACGGTTGGTGACGATTTTATCGATCTTATCGGAAACCGTCATTCCGGAAGTATTTTTCTTCTTGTAGCATGCCTTGATTACGGATGCGATGTAAACATATCTTTCGTTGGTGATAATGCTCTCCGCATCGTCGTCAAGTTCTTCCTCTGCCGCTGCGATGTCGTTCTCGATGTGATCGATCGTTTCCTTGGGAAGGTTTAACTGCTGCAGAACCTTCTCATCACGCTCGAAGATCTTAATGGCGTACCATCTTTGCTGTTCCTCGGGAAGGGAATGAACGGACACTTCCTCGATATGAGCCAGCGCATGTTCCACAGCGCCGCTGAAGGAATGCTGCGGAATCGTTTTACTGCCTTTTGCAGCCTTGACAGCCTCTTCGGCAGCTTCCATTACGTTCTCGTTCTTCAATGCGGAAATTTCCACGATCTTGCAGCCAAGCTGTCTGGACAGCTCGTCAATACGGATTTCATCTCCGTTTTTGCGAACCACATCCATCATGTTGATGGCGATTACAACCGGAATACCGAGTTCGGTCAGCTGCGTGGTTAAATATAAGTTTCTCTCTAAGTTCGTGCCGTCAATGATGTTTAAAATCGCATCCGGACGTTCACCGATCAAATAATCTCTTGCAACCACTTCCTCCAAAGTGTAGGGAGAAAGGGAATAGATACCCGGAAGGTCGGTAATGGTTACATCATCATGTTTCTTTAATTTTCCTTCCTTCTTCTCTACCGTAACGCCGGGCCAGTTTCCCACAAACTGGTTCGATCCGGTAAGTGCGTTGAATAATGTTGTTTTTCCGCTGTTGGGATTACCGGCAAGTGCTATTCTGATACTCATACTGTCTCCTCCACTTCCACCATCTCGGCGTCAGCCTTTCTGAGGCTTAACTCATAACCTCTGACGGTAACCTCAATCGGATCGCCCAAGGGAGCCACTTTTCTCACATACACCTCTACTCCTTTGGTGATTCCCATGTCCATGATCCGGCGCTTAATCGCACCTTCTCCGTGAAGTTTCACGACTTTCGCCACTTCCTTCACTTTCACGTCTCTGAGTGTTTTCATACTTTTGCATCCTCCTGAATCTATCTGCATCGAATACCATTCGCAGATTACACCATGATTTTCTGTGCCATCTCCTTGCTGATGGCAACGCGGGAATCCTTAACATTCACAATCACATTTCCGCCCATCTCGTTTACAACGGTAACCGCTCCTCCAACAACAAAGCCCAGATTTTCAAGATGCTGCTTGATCTCCGGCTTCCCGCCTACCTTCTTGATGATGTTTTCCTCTCCGATTGTTGCGTATCCCAATGGCATCATTTTCTCCTCTTGACCTTTCTTTCGCCCAGTGGTAATTCACAACTAACATTCGTTAGTGTATACTAACCTATGGGCCAAAATTACGGTTAGCCATCGCTAACCATTTGAAAGTATAGTATTATTTCTTTTTTCTGTCAACTACTCTTCGGAAAAATATTTATACTTTCCCGGAGTGGATCCCATATACCGTTTGAAAACACTCACGAAGTAACTTTGACTGGAGAATGCCAGGATATTGGCGATCTGAGAAGGGGTGTATTCCGCATATTTTAACATATTCGCAGCGGTTTCGACTTTCTTTACGGTAATATATTCGGAAACGGACATTCCGGTTTCCTTTTTAAATAACCGGCTTAAATACCCCGGTGCAATTCCTACTTCATCCGCAAGATCGCCCAGCAGGATCTTTTCATGCAGATGGTCGTAAATATAATGAACGGACGTGGCAATATGGCGGGAATACACTCTGCCGACGCGCACCGCCTTCATTCGCTCGGTATAGTCCCTGACCATTTTACGGTGCAGATTGGAAATCTGTTTCAGTGACACCGCACGGTCCGCTTCATTGATATAAAGGTCACTGATCAGATACGCCTGCTCATGCTCCATCCCGCCCTCAATGCAATACCGGGCCAGCATGGCAGCTGTAATCGCAAAATGATATTTAAAACTCTGCAGGCGGTTTTTCGAAAGCATGCCAAATCCGGATTTGTCGCAGAAATCCACCTTCAGTGTTTTCTCGACATCTTTCGAATTGCCCGATTTAACCGCATTGTAAAACTCAATCTCCGGAGAAAATGGAGCGTGATACAGCATTTCCTCACGCATCAGGTATTCGCGGTAGAGAAGTTCCTTGCCGATTGTCTTATCCATATTTTATCCTCGTTTGAAGCAGATTTGTTTGTTTTACAAGATATCATTATTTTATCATATTTGTCATTATTTTAATATAATGTTATTTGCTTTTTTTCTATACTGAAATTATCAGTAATGTTTTTTGGGGAAGCAAACCAAAAAGGAGGCTACAAACGATGAAAAAGATGAAAAAGACAGTTGCTGTTGCTCTGAGTACCACAATGGTTCTCGCCCTGTTTGCAGGATGCAACAAAACCAAAATTTCCACGGAACCCGTAAGTACGGAACCCGCTGCATTTGTCGAGGAAGTTACCGTTCCCGAACTGGACGGCTATACTTTGCTTTGGAACGATGAATTCTCCGGGGATGCAATGGATGAAAGCATCTGGAGCTACGATCCGCACGAACCCGGCTGGACCAACGAAGAATTACAGGAATATACCACCTCAACCGATAATGTATTCACACGGGAAGGCAAAATGGTTTTGAAAGCCATTAAGACCACCGATGAAAACGGAAAAGATTATTACACTTCCGGTAAGATCAAATCCCAGAACAAGAAAGACTTCATGTACGGCAAAGTTGTTGTCAGTGCCAAAGTTCCCGAGGGACAGGGACTCTGGCCTGCTATCTGGATGATGCCCACCGATGAAAGTTTCTACGGTCAGTGGCCCAAATGCGGCGAGATCGACATCATGGAAGTTTTGGGAAGCGATGTAAAAACCGCTTACGGAACCGTACACTATGGCGAACCTCACGCTGAACAGCAGGGCACCGTAAACCTTACTTCCGGCTCTTTTGCCGATGACTTCCATGAATATTCCGTAGAATGGGAACCCGGTGAAATGAGATGGTACATTGACAATGAATTATACTTAACCGTAAATGACTGGTTTACCGCAGTAGCAGGCGAGGATGAGAAACCCTATCCCGCACCTTTTAACCAGAACTTCTTTGTACAGCTGAACCTGGCTGTAGGAGGAACCTGGCCCGGAAACCCGGATGAAACTACCGATTTTGACAATGCGGAATTTCTGATCGACTATGTTCGTGTTTATCAGAAACCCGAATACGATACCAATGTAAAGAAACCCGAAAAGGAATTCAAACAGGCAGACGAAACCGGAAACTATATCACCGGCGGCGACTTTGCGGATCCCGAAGATCTCGGTACCGATTTAGACGAGGGCAAGGACTGGACCTTCCTCTTATTTGAGGGCGGCGAAGGCAGCGCATCCATCGAAGACGGAACCATGGTCATTAAAACCGAAGCGGAAGGTAATGTGGATTACTCCGTACAGCTTGTCCAGCCCGGACTTCCGATGTACAAAGGACACAGCTACCGCTTAACCTTTGACTGCTGGGCAGATGAAGAAAGAGAACTGATCACCTGCGTATCCGCACCGAATGCAGGATGGATCAGATATCTGGAAGATACCACATTTACCGCAACCACCAAACCCCAGACCTTTACCTATGAGTTCACGATGACCGAAAAGGATGACAACTATGGTCGTTTGGAATATAATATGGGTAATAAGGGCTCAACGGCTACCGTTTATATCAAGAATGTACGCCTTGAGGAGATTGAATAATATAGGAGGGTTATTATGCGCGCATTTACCGGTTTTTTAAAGGGTATCAACTTCGGCGGATGGCTTTCTCAGTGTGACCACACCAAGGAACGCTATGATACGTTCATTACCGAGAAAGATTTCGAAGAAGTCAAATCCAGAGGCTATGATCACGTTCGCGTGCCCATTGACTATGAACTCCTCGTAGACGATGAAATGAATGTTAAAGAAGGCGGTTTCGCCTATATCGACATGGCAATCGAGAATTGCCGCAAGTACGGATTAAACATGGTTCTTGATCTGCACCGTACCATCGGTTTTTCGTTTGATCCCGGACATAACAAGACCGGTTTCTTCGAAAGTGAAACCTATCAGGAATACTTCTATCGGATTTGGGATATGCTTTCCGCCCGTTACGGTAAGAATGCAGACATGCTAGCTTTTGAGATGTTAAACGAAGTAACCAAGAAGGAATACTCCGATAGTTGGAACCGCATTTCCACGGAATGCATCAAGCGCATCCGTGTGAATGCACCCGACATCCGCATTCTTCTCGGCGGATATTACAACAACTCCGTGGAAGCATTAAAAGACCTGGCTCTTCCCTATGATGAGAATATCGTTTATAACTTCCACTGCTACGAGCCTCTGTTATTCACCCACCAGGGTGCATATTGGGTAGCATGTATGGACACTTCATTCCGTTGCCATTACAAGATGCCGTTCCGCACTTATGAGGAACTGACCCAGAAGCAGGTTGGCATGGCCTTCACCGACTTTGATAATCTCGATCCCAACCGTTGTCCCGATGAGGCATATTTTGACCGCCTGATCAGCGAAGCCGTTCGTGTGGCGGAAGAAAGAAACGTACCACTTTACTGCGGCGAATACGGTGTCATCGAGCTTGCAGACAGAGACGATGCCAAAGAGTGGTTCAAAGACTTCCATTCCGTTATGGACAAATATCAGATCGGCCGTGCGGTATGGACATACAAGGAAATGGATTTTGAAGTAGAGAAAGATTTATTCTAATTCATGCAATCCGGATTTCAAATCAAAGCATACAAAAAGCGCTGTGAAGATTCACAGCGCTTTTAATATACATATTCAATTCTTATTCAATGGTGAGAATGTCTGAGAATCCGGTTACTTCGAAAATCTCCATAACTTCTTCGGAAACATTCTTTACTACCATGTTACCCTGCTTGGACATGATCTTCTGGCAGGAAAGTAAAACTCTGAGTCCGGCACTGGAAATGTAATCCAGTTTCTCCATATCAAATGTTAATTCCTTAACGCCTTCAATATCCTCTTTAATCTGCTGCTCTAATTCGGGAGCAGTCGTTGTATCCAATCTGCCATCCAAAACAACATTTAACGAACCTGCTTCCAATGTTTTCTTGATGTCTAACATAATATTTCCTCCTTATGTGAGTTCCCTAGTTCTTATTTTAAGTAATTTTCCCAAGAAAATCAAATTTTTTTTACTAAAGTTAAAATATTATACCCGTCCGTACGCTCATATCGCATATCATCCATGCTTTTCTTCACCATATAGATGCCCAATCCGCCGATGGAACGGTCCGCAGCTTTCGCTTCCACATCCGGATCTTCCTTCAGTAACGGGTTAAACGGAATGCCCTGATCCTTAAAGACAACGGTAAGTGTTTGCGGGTCTCCGGCCACTTCCGCAAGAATCGTGGCGCCTCCCACATTCGGGGTATATGCATAATGCGCAATATTAACGAAAATCTCTTCCACAGCCACTTCAATCTGCATCTGCAGTTTCATGGAACAGCCTGCTTCTTCGAGAATTCCCGTCACGAAACCGAGTACTTTATTCAGGTTATTTACTTTTGCTTCAATACTAAGCTCTTTCATAGTAATCCCTCAATGTAATCATTATACTACACTTTTAGAAAGAATAGAAGAAAAACGTGAAAAATACTTGTTTCACCTATTCACCCTGCGGTATAATGGGTCAAAGAGAAAAGGAGTCGACATCATGATTTCTACAAGGGGAAGATACGCAATCCGCGTAATGATTGATTTAGCTGAGAACGATACCGGGAACTATATTCCGTTAAAAGACATTGCCGAAAGGCAGGGTGTTTCCAAAAAATATCTGGAAATCATCGTCAAAGATATGGTAGCCGGAGGACTTTTGACCGGAGCCAGCGGAAAAGGCGGCGGATACAAGCTCTGCAGGAACCCGGATCAATACACCATCGGGGAAATACTGGAGTTAATGGAAGGCCCCCTAAACTCCGTGGCCTGCCTGGCCGATGCCAAGAACGATTGCCCGAGGAAAAAAGTCTGTCAGACACTTCCGATGTGGGAAGAATATGACAAAATGGTACACGACTTCTTCTATGGCAAGAAATTAAGTGATCTGTTGTAATTACAAACCGGCATGTTTCCATGCCGGTTTTTCTTATGCTCTGTCTTTGTGACAGGTGCAGTAGATGATTTGGTAATCCGCCGAAACCTGCTTCAGAAATTCTTTCGCGCTCTTTAGATGTTCTTCATCCAGATTGACAAAAGGATCGTCCATTACGACCACCGGGCGTTCGTTTTGATACATAACATCCAGAAGTGCAAACCGGATACAGGTTCCGATCATATCGGAATACCCTTCGCTCTGGCTTTGAATATCGTGATAAGAGCCCTCTTCCTTCTTCGTAAAATTCATCTGCGCATCCACACGGAAATCCGCCGAATTTCCGTCCGCCGTTGTCATGACACCGTAGTATTTTTCAAACGAATCCTTGATCGGACTCATGAATCTTGCGATGAAACTTTCCTTGGATTTCTGCAGATATTCTCTGGTTTTGGCCACCTGATCGTATCGCGCAAGTCCCTCGTCATACACTTCCTTTTTGGCCTCTTTACGCTCTTTCTTTTCTTCGATCTGCTCCAGTTCCTGATAAATCGTTTCGATATTTCTGTTGTAGGAGCTGATATGGGAAGCCTTCTCATCCAGACCGTCGTTTATCTCATTTAGCTGCGTCGTAAGAGATTCCGACAATGCTTCTTCGTCTTCTTCGGCCGCAAGTTCTTCCACACCCTTTTCATCGTAAAGGCGCGCAACCTCTCCGTTCTCTTCCCGATAGGTATCTTCCTTTAATTTGGCCTGCTTATATTCGCTTTGTGCACTGTCATACGCTGCAATTTGCAGGGACAGATCACCCGCAAATTTCTGTGCGGATTCATAGTCCGTAAATTCTTTGTTCAGGGAATGCAGCGCCTCTTCGAGTGACACGTCCAAAGCCGCGAGTTCCTGCTTTTGCTTGGCAATATCTTCTTCCTGTGCCTCTTTTGCGGCAGTCACTTCCTTAAATTCACCCACACGGCTCTTCATCTCATAGAGCACATCCTGTGCATCCTGGCGGGAATAACTGATAGCAAACCGGTCCAGAAAAGTTCTTAATTCACTCTCCAAAGAAAGGATCTTCTCTTTGTCGGAGTCAATTTCTCCACGCAGGCTTTCGATTTCTTTCAGGCATTTTGTTTCCTGCTCATTGTTCTTTCGGATCTCATCATCAAAACGGGCCGTATCTTCTGGTACCTCCAATACGGGAGCGGACTGCAGGATTTCCGGAATCACGGGTGGTGTTAAAGGTGCATCCGACGGAGCCTTTGGAAATTCCGGTAATGCAACATTACTCTTCTTTCCGGCAAAGGAAAGAATCAAAAGGATTATTCCAAGCAAAACCAAAACACCCGCCACAACATACAATACGGGAGTGATCTTCAAGGCAAAGCAAACGATTGCAACCGCAATACCGATAATGATTGCAATGATTCCGGGAATCAAGGTTGCGCCCGATGCTTTTTTCTTCGCACTTAACTGTGCCCGGAGCGCTTCTACCTTCTTACATTCCTCTTCGTATTCCTTCTGCTTTGCGTGATACTGCTCTACCTTCTCTTCATAGATCTTTCGCTCATTCTCAAAACGTTCTTTCGCTTCTTTCATCTGCGCTTTCTGCTTCTCGATTGCGATCAAAACTTCATCCCTTTGTTTCTTCTTTTCCTCTTTTTCTTTTCCCAGTGCAAGGGATGCTCCGCGCAGATTCTCCACGGTCTTCTGTCCGGTTTCGATATCCCGGCTGCGTTTCTCATTCTCCTTAAGAAGTTCCTTCACCAGATCCAATTGCTCTAATGCCTTCTGCACTTCCTCATCCGTCGGCGGTTCCTCTTTGAAATATTTGCGGAGTCTTTCGTAACGGGTATTATCCAAAGATTCCGTCGCCTGATCCAAAGCAGACTTTCGCTTTCTTGCGTCGTTTACGAGTTTCAAAATGGTATCCGGTGCTTCTTTGGAGGGAAGTATGCCTCCGAGAAGGGCAAGATTTTCCCTTGTCGATTCCTCCCTTGCCATGGTTTCTTCGTGCAGGGCATGCAATGTCCGAAGGGCTGTGATTTTACCCTTCTTCTCTCCGAGTTTACGCTGCTGTTCCAAAACAGCGCTCCGTTTTTCTTTCAGCAGTGCTTCTTCTTTCTGTTCGGTTTTCTTCTTTTCCTCAAGATCAAGGAGCTGTGCTTTGTACGCGCTGTCTTTTTTACACTCCTCGTTTAAAACCCGGATTTCCTCATTCAGCTTATATAAGGAACCGTTCTTTTTCTTGGGGGAATGATTGTTCAGATAGTCTTTTAAGTCCTCGTCAACCTTGTCGAAATTGTTTAAATCGTTGGTCTGGGAAAGCGTACTGACCTTGGAGCTGATGGTGCTGTTTACACCGTCATACTTGATCATGTCATGGTCGATAAAGCCCGTTCTTTTATAGGATTCACTGTCGATCCCGAACAGTTCGATTCCGATATTCTCCGTATAATCTTTGCTCGGAAGGCCGGTCAGTGCATCAAAAAGCGCAAATTTGCCGTCACTGTCTTTCGTTCCGAAATCACGGTTTAAAACATACCGTTTGCCGTTTACCTCAAAGGTGATCTCGCCGCCGAAGAAGCCCTTGTTCCAGGGCTGGTAGCGCATACGGTCATTGACGGCAAAGTCTCTCTTTCGTCCGCCTTCCAGACCGTAAAACATGGTACGGATAAAAGCGGCAAGCGTGGATTTGCCCCATCCGTTCGGATGCAGTACAATATTCAGTCCCTGCGTACAATCCAGATCCAGGTTGGAGATGGTTCCGAAATTTTCGATGCGGATATGAAGAATTCTCATGACAGTTTCTCCTCTCCGGAAAGAAGTCTCACGCCGAGCGCGATCATCGATGCGGCTTCACTTTCCGTAACCTCTCCCGCATCAACGGCGCCCTTCACCATGCGGACATATTCTCCTTTCAGGGACATATCCGCCGCAAACCGGTTATAGTCGATCTTCGTCCTTGTTTCATCTTTAACGCGAACCAGATAATACTCATCATTTAAAAGATGCGCGATATAGCCCGTATCGAAGTGCACGTCCATTTCCGTCTCTCCGTCCAGGCGCACCTTAACAAGATCTTTGTTTAAAACTCCCTCATTCACAAAAGCGCTGCGGATTGCTTTCACGGCATCGTCAGACGTAAGGGCATCGGAAACATCCACGCGGATGTCATAGATGATGCGCTGTGCAAACGGTACAAAGGAAACGTCGATCCTGCCGTCTTCGATCTTAAGAAGATTGAATCCTCTCGGTCCGATCTCGTCGAATCCCCGTCCTTCCGGGCAACCGCTGTAGGAATACTGTCCTCTGGCATCCAATTGTGCGATTTTAGGCTGGTGAATATGACCGAGGGCAAGATAATCAATCCCCCTGTTCCGATACGCCCGTATGGGAATGATTTCGGCATCTGTTTTGCCCTTTGTCTCCACTTCCTGCCCATGCAGCATTACAATATTGCATTTGGCCTGATCAAGCGCAAGCGACGCCTCAAGCATGGTATTATTGTCCCTGTTTACTTCCGCACCGGTAATGATGACTTCGGTTCCGTCTTTGGAAACAAACGGATACGACGTCCAGTTTTCTTCGAACAGTTTGAGATTTCCCGGCAGATCCGCATGAATGCGGTCACGGAAATTCTGCAGAAAAGCACCCGCGTCATGATTCCCGCGAAGATAGAAAAATGTGATTCCGGGGTTGTTCAAAACCGCACTGATCACAGCATCTCTGGCAGTTGCGGAGATGGTCCGTACATCAAATAAATCCCCGGCAATCAGAATTGCTTCCACATCGTTGGAAACAGCGTAGTGAACAATATTCTGAAACGTGGAAAGAAGCTCGTTCTTTCTTTCCGCGGCTTTGGCTTCGTCAAAATGACGGCTTAATTTGGAATCCAAATGGCAGTCCGCCGTATGAATCAACTTCATCCGAAAGTCCTTTCTTTACATCCACTTATTCTGCCTTAAACTACGGATACTTTATTTTACTTTTTATTCCCATTACGGTCAAGATTTCTACCCTTCCAAAGCATTCAATTCCGTTGCAAAACCGGAGCAAAATAAATATAATATAATTGTTTTTCGGAATTGTAATTGGAGAATACTGTATGTACTATTCCAGTTTTGGATTACTGGCTATGGTAATCCATTTTATAATCAATCTAGATGCTCTGAAGAAAGAGGGTTCAACGATCAACACGCCTACGCGTAAACGTTACCGCCTCTTTCTGTATGCTCTTGCGCTTTACTATGTTTCCGATATAGCCTGGGGACTTCTATATGAGAAGCAGTGGATTACGGCAACCTATATCGACACCATCGTATATTTCGTTGCCATGGCTTTATCCCTCCTTCTTTGGACGCGTTTTGTTGTTTCTTTTATCGCCAATAAGGGCCGGTTCGGAAAATTCCTTTTAATCGGCGGATGGTTGATTTTCGGCTTCCAGATTACCACTCTGATTCTGAATCCGTTCTTTCCCCTCGTATTCGTTTTCAATGAAGCTGGTGAATACCATGCGGAGAAGTTAAGATATGCATCTTTAGTTTTGCAAATTCTGCTTTTTGTTATTACTTCGATCTACACTCTCATTATTTCCTTTAAAACCAAGGGAAAAGAACATGCCCACAACAGAATAATCGGACTTTCCGGTATTATCATGTCTGTCTTTATTATGCTCCAGGCTCTCTATCCGCTCTTACCTTTGTATGCGGTCGGCTGTCTTCTGGCAACCTGTATTATTCACACATTCGTTACCAGAGACTTAATCATCGAACACTATCAGCAGATGAAACTGAACGAGCAGCTGGCTTACCGCGACGGTCTTACCGGCGTAAAGAATAAACTGGCCTACCTCGATGCTCTCAAAAATCTCGAATTACGGTTTGAATCCGGAAATTGCACCGAATTCGGAGTGGTCGTATTTGATTTAAACGGTTTGAAGGCCATTAATGACAGGCTCGGCCATGTGGCAGGCGACGAATATATCAAAACAGCCAGCAGTCTGATCTGCCATATCTATAAACACAGCCCTGTCTTTCGAATCGGTGGAGATGAATTCGTAGTTCTGCTGGAACGTGACGATTATGAAAACAGAGATTCCCTGCTCGGCATCTTTAATCAAACCATTGATGAAAACCAGAAGACCGGCAAAGTAGTTATCTCCTGCGGAATGGCCGTATACAACCCGGGAGAAGACAGAGACTATAACGATGTGTTCAGCAGAGCGGATCAGCTGATGTATGACAGGAAGAACCAATTAAAGAGCAGGGATTGCCAAACCGACTGGCTTCCGACACAGTTGGTTGAAAAAGAACTCAATTCTTAAAGCAAAAACCTCACACAAATGTGTGAGGTTTTCTATTTCAATTCATTTGGTTTGACACGGATATCAGATGAACGGATCCGCACCGGTAAGCTTGATTGCACCGTCCTTGACGGAAATACGATCCCTGCTTGTCAGTGTGATCCTGTTAAAATCATTTGTTACTTTGCCTTTAATCTCGGTATTCTCAAACCGGATATCCGTATCCATCGAATATCCGCCGAAGCCGAGCGATTCTTTACCGTTACAGGAAACCGTCAGACCCGCATTTTCCACACCGATTTTCGAATAGCCGTCCATGGAGCCGATGCATACGGATTTGGCCGATCGAACCTCAACCGTCATATTGAAGTTGTCGCCACCGAATAATGCGGTATCGCCATACAGTGTACCGATACCGATAATCTCGCCGCCACCCGCATAACAAAGCACGGAACTTCTGGTCACATATATATCGCTGTTTCCATTCAGCGATCCGATGCCGACACCGTGAGTCGTGGAAATATTCAGTTCTAAGAAACAGTTCTCAACGGAAAGCTTCTCGTTTCCGTCCATGGATCCCAAACCGACACAAATATCACCGTTTCCTTCCAGCATATATTTGCCCTTTCGGATACAGGTTTCCCCGCCTTTGCCGGAGCCGATGCAGACTCCTTCTTTTCCTTTGGAATAAATATGGATTTCTCCGTCCTGAAGGAAAGTTATCGTTCCGTGTCCGCGATCCAGATAGTTTCCGATACCGAATCCTTTCGGAGCATTCATTTCAATATACAGATTTCCGTCTCCTTCCATGGTAAGGGATGCTCCCTCGGGAACCTGAATTCCTCCGTCATGGAAATGATTCTCCCCCTGCAGAACGATGGTCACCTTGGCATCCTGGCCGACTTCGATACAGGGTCTGTTCTTAACATTGGAGAAATAGACATTTTCCAGCGTGATCCGGCCTTCGTAATCCGCCTCTACGCGCAAATGAATTTCCGACTTCAATCCCGGTGTTCCGATGATCGAAACATCCTTGTAAACCATGTTTCCGGCACCTACCAGAATATCGGTATAACCGCTGCGGACCAGACTGTTGATGGACACACGGTTGGTGCGACCTGCCGTATAAATATGCTTCTTCTGTCCATCCATCTGTTCCTGCTTAAACTGGACAATCTCGCGACGGATTTTCTCATCGATCTCCGGTAAAATCACTTCGTTCGGTCTGCAGGTATAGAAGCCCTGAATCAAATCCACGCCAAGCATGATTGCCATCTGCAGTTCTTCTTTCGTCTCCACTCCTTCCGCCAGTGCCATAATCGAATTGTCATGGCAGTACTCGATAATCTCGCGTACGAAATGCTGCTTTTGCGGTTTCACCTGAATTTCGCTTATAAGCGAACGGTCTATCTTAACATAATTCGGTGAGTAACGCAGCAGGTTGTTTACATTGGAAAAACCGGTACCGTAATCATCCAGCGCCATTTCGATGTCAAGCACCTGGAAGAACTCTTTGACAGATTTAATTTCGTCATCCGTCATCTCCGCTTCTTCCGTCAGTTCCACAACCACATTCGAATGATTCTCCGCAAGAAGCGCCGTAACCTTCTGTACATCCTCTTCACTGATATGAACGCCGGGAATACTGTTGATAAAGACTTTCCTGTCACCGATAATATCCCTGTTCTTCTCAACGAGAGAAAGGATATTCAGAAATGTCGCCTTCTCCACATCCTCCAAGCGTCCCATCATGCCGGCATATTTAATGATATCCAACGGTGAGATATTTTTCTCCGTTTTGGAGCGCATCAGAGCCTCATAAGAGTAAATACTTCCGTCCGAAGTCCTGACGATCGGCTGGAAATGATACCGGAACAAATTCTCGTTGAGAATGGTTTCCACAAGATGGAACTCTCTCTCTTCTTCCTCGCTCATGTTTTTCGCCGACTTCGAGAAGTCGAATTTATTAACGGGACGGATCTGTTGTTCCAACAGGCCGATACTGATATTTCTTCTGACACATTCGAGTCCCAGAGCTACATCCTTCATCCACCTGCTGTAGATTTCATCATAGCTGCAGTGGTTCTCGCCATAATCAATAACCGTATATCCATAGCATGTATTTTCATAGTAAAACGGTGTAAAGATATATGCTTTCGGTTCCGTATTTTCCTTAAACAGTTCCGGAAGCATTTCCTTTGTATCAAAGGTCTCATCCAGTCCGACAGTATTGTCGACCGAGTCTTTGTAATATGCGATCGCATGGATCATTTTCTTCGGATAACCGGAGTTGGACACACGAACAGAAGCGTTATTCTCCATATTCTTCCACGGTTCACACAGGTTAAGATGAAACTCTTTGCATCCTCTCAACTGGAAAATATAGGAATATACCGTATTCAGATAACCGGAGAGCGTTGTCTCGTTTGTCAGGTTCTTGGACAGGGTATTGTACACTGACAAATATCCTTCTTCCGAAATCTCCGAACCCCAGTCGGACCTTAAATACTCGCGGTAGAAGTCATCCACATTCCAGTGAGCTTTGCATCCGCAGCTCTCTCCGATATACAAATCCGCTTTGTTTTCATAAGGCGGGACCTCTTCACCCTCAAATTTGGCGCGGAAATAATCGGACGCATACTGTCCGTTCTTATAAGCCGGAAGAATACTGGATGTGATTGGTTTCGGGCTTCTTCTTCCTTCATCCCTGCTGTCGAAACCGACAACCGCGATATCTTCCGGAACATGAATTCCTCTGTTTTCGAAGGCCTTGCATAATCCGATGGCCATACAGTCATTGGCACAGGCTACGGCTTCGGGAAGTCCCTCTCTGGAATTCATCAGCGCCTCGGCGCATACTTCACCTGAGGTATACCAGAAGTCACCGTATACAATCCAGTCCTTGGGAACTTTCAGATCATGTTCCTTCATGGCATCCATGAAGCCGGCAAGTCTTTGTTTGGAATGGTCATGCCATTTTTTACCGGTCAGAAATGCAATCTTCTTATAGCCGTGATCTTCGATCAGATGCGATACCACGACGTGTGTGGCATGATGTCCGTCCGTAATAACACTTTCGAACAGATCGCTCTTGATATCGATCGCAAGCACTTCTCCCTTGAAGTTTTCTTTCAGGGTATTTTCAATTTCATCATTGGTTCCGGGCGTCTGAATCACGTCCTTCATGATAGCGACTCCGTCGAAAAGATCCCAGTTCGGCAAATGGAAAATATTCGCCTCACCCACTTCCCTTTCAACAGAATCCTGGTATTTCAGAAACATGGAAAAGACACAGACATCCTGATCGTTTACATGTGCCTGCTCTAAGAATCCTTTGATGAAGCGGCTTTGAAATTCCTCGTCCGCCTGTCCTGTCAAAATAGCGATTCGTTTACGCATAACCCCTCAATCCCTCCGGTCCCACCGACCGGGTCTTTTTGCATCTCTATGATACACTGCCTGAGTTTTTCTCAGAATAGTACTTTGCTTTATTTACATACATCATCTCATCCGACTCTTTGAGCATTGCATCGATATCCGTGGCTCCGCCCGGTTTACAGCTGTAACCGATGGCACAGTGATATCTAGTCTCGGAAACATTCTTTTCGATACGTTCAATGAGTTCTTTAATTTCTTTTTCGCTTGACCTTACTCCGATGATGACAAATTCGTCTCCGCCGACGCGGTAAACGAAATACTTGGATTTGGTAGCCTTTTTAAAGCAACCCGCAAGTGTTGTAAGAGCTTCGTCACCGGCTGCATGTCCCTCATTATCATTGATTGCTTTCAGTCCGTTCATATCAATGGAGATCAGCGCTGTGATATCTTTTCGGTTTACTTTGATGGCGGCATAATATGCCTGACGGTTGAAAAGACCCGTAAGCGGATCTCTGTTGGTCATTCGCAAAATGGAAAACACATAATACAGGAAAAGTGCCACAACGATTGTCGGCACAAAGATTTCCGAGTAACGTTTGCCGATAATAAGAGGCCATCCGATACCGGATATAAATGCAAAGCAGAGAAACAGAATCGGAATGGTCTCCATCACCTGCCGGTTGCTTTGCCTAAACAGAATAAACACAAGAACAAAACTGTAGACGCCCACCGCTATGTACGGAAGATACCCAAGCGGTCCCCTGACCAGTTCATTGGATGCATCCAGCCGGAATACAATGCCTGTCGGAATGGAAATAAAATTGACTACCGCAACAAGAAGCCCGGGAAGGAAAATCAGACCCCGTGCTTCTTTACCGAATGTATACAGAATCATGGCAATAATCAACGGTGTCATACTGTAACGGATTGCCATTAATACAACCCGCACCTTCGGATAAAGGTTCTTATCTTCCAGATAAAATTCTTCAAAAACGGCAATGGAAAACACAAAAAGACCGATGATCAGGATATACATTTTCCTGATTATCGCTTGATCCAGAACAACCGTAGTCTTAAGCATAACCGCAAAAGCTAACAGAATCAGGATGGCTGTCCAGTTTTGCAAAAGATATTCCAATATCATATAAGTAACCCCACTGTTTTTATATTATATCACAAACAGTGGGGTTTCTCCATCTTTGAATTTATTATTGAACATATTGTCAAAAACCAAGGAATTTCTTTAAATCCCGATTGGAAAGAAGATCCTTCTTATGCAGTCCAAAGGAATGTCCCGGAACGATCTCCAGATAGCGGTCCAGAAATTCCCCATACGTTTTGGCCTCGAAGCAGTCAGGCGTGATAAAAAACGTCCTGTTGCCGCCCGTTACACGATCTCCTGCCTGTACCTCCACCTTATAGTCACCGGATTGCATTTTGTCGAAACGATACCGTTCGAGGTTCCATCCGTGCACTTCAACATGTCCGTACGGAACATCATACGATGCAACTACCGGGTTGGTCATAAGGGCATACTCCCGATAATCATACTCCACACTTTCTATAAACTTCTCGGCAGAGCCACAATCACAAATATAATAATTCCCGCTTCTTCCGTAGTCCCTTACGAATTCCCACTCTCCGTCAATCCGACGTATATCATAGTCCACGCGCCCTTTGATTTTTCTACGGTCAAACCAGTGATAGTCTCTTTTGACATTTTTGTATGCCTTATCCAGATAGGTCTTTATATCCATGCCATATTTGAACTTCTCTTCCGGATTGGAGTTTTGCACGGATTCTTTCGTATACTCACAAAGAAAATCGATAAATTCATCCGTGGTAGAACCGTCCTTCCATTCATCAATAAGTATCTCGTCTCTGTACCCTTTCGAAGTCTGTGCGAAAACATACTTTCCATGGTTCGGTACAATCTCCCACGGCTTACTTTTCTTCATTTGCGTTATACTTGCCCATGGATATTGTTTTGAAAGCTTCTTCCGCGCTTTTTCGTAATATACATCAATATCGGTTCCGTATTTCAATAACTTCTGATCCGTTGAAGGATTCCGGTTCAGTGCCTCTTCCTTTTTACGCTCTTTTTCGCTTTCTTCTTCCGCTTCAAAAATATCATCGGAACTAAGCGGCATCCAGGCCCATACTTCTTCCATGGAATAAGAGGCTAATGCAGGTGCGTAAATAAACGCTCCGTCCTTTTTTCCGTACCGCTCCCACCTGCCGGCGGCTAAATTACCGGTATCGAGGATCAGAAAACAATATTGCTCGCTTTTGGGGAAATCTCCGTCTTCAAACGACTTTAATCCGTCGAACCGAACCGAGTAAACATCATCCCCTGGGACACCGAAATTAATTAAACCCATATCTTCCTCTTCCAGACAATTGGAGGGATTATATCGGTCCAGCGAATGCCACTTTGCAACCTCTTCAGAGGAAACCGAATCCCCTGTCCCGCGGACAAAATCTCCCGCTGTTGTTTTTTTATTCGCATAGTCATCGTAATTGGCCGGATTCCATTCACCGCCGGTGTATCGTCCGTCTTTTAATTCAAGAAGGCAGAATTCCCCGTACCGCGGCATATCCTTCGGTTCGATATTGTGAAACTCGTTAAAAGACAAAGTTATATTCTTATAGTCGCACTTGAACATATCCGACTCCCTCAATCCTTTCATCCCACTTTCTAAGAATCAAACGTTCGGTTTTAAGTATTCCCTTCACTTCCCTGCCCCCCTCATAATGCATCTTTACGGCTCACTGTCTGATGTCTATTATACAACAAAAGAAGGTGGTTTTCACCACCTTCCTCGTCTTCGTAACTTATCAAAGTATCGGATCAAAAGTTTTATTTGCTCAGAAAATCCTCGACATTGTATCCGGTATCATCACCGGGATAGAAAACAAAGCCGTCCTGACCGATGAATTCCCTTGCAACCTGTACCACACCTTCTTTGGTCGGTACGATTCTGTAGAATTCAATCGTTCTATTCCATTTCGAGGTACCCAGTATAAATGTATGATGTGCTTTGAGACATTTGTATCCGTCCTTGGTTTCATAAACATAAGTTTCAGAGATGTAATCCGGATTCCCGTTCTCAAATTTCGCTATATATCCTTCTTCCAATTCCTCAAGGGGTGCAATATTTTCCCCTTCCCCGATAAGCGGAATACCGTATCTTACGGTGTTTTTAAAGTTTTTTCCTTCAAAGAATGTTTTCGGAACAGCCGCCATCATGAAATCTCCGCCCATCACATCCGTACCGACTTCTCCTTCGGGAGCTTCAGATTTATCGTAGTGAAAACTGATTATGTCTCCCTCGCATACTATTCCGTCCGAATGATGATAATATCCGCCCTGAGAGTATTCGAGATATTCCAGTAAATAATTATAATCCGAGATCGGATAGTCCTCTTTCATCTTCTGAAATTCCTCTGCCGGGCCACGGTTAAAACCGGGGATTTCATCAACTTTTTCAGGTATCTGCATTCCGAGATAGATTTCTGCGTAACACAGTTCTTCCTCATTTGTGACAAGATACATCGTATATTGGTCCGGCGCAAATTGGGAGCCTAAATATCCGCAACTCACATTGTATACAACAGCTCCTTCCACGGACTGCTCCTTGTTTTCCACGGGTTCTGCCACAGGTGTCTCAGAATCCGTCGGTGTTCCGCAAAGAACTTCAGACGTTACATTTCTTGTACATCCTGCCAGAAGAAGGACCGCAACCAGTCCGATCAGAATTCCTCTTGTTTTCATTTTTCATGCCCCTTTCTCTTTGTAAAACCGCCTACATACAATATACGGATCAGAGACTTGTTTTTATTGGAAAATTCAAAAATATCTTTACACTGCTCTTCTTGACATACACTTCATCCGGAAATACTATTAGTTCATATCAACGAATCGGGGGATAAAAGCATGACCAAACGACCCTCTCCCACGGGAGAATACGCTGTCGGAACATGCACATATACCGTCTATAATGACAGAGAAGAAGTTCTTGCACCCGGAACCATGCGAAGCATCTCGGCAAGGCTTTATTACCCTGTGTCCGGGAAATCCGTCAAAGGCATGGCGATGACGCGCTATATGTCAAGGAATGTTGCCAAGGGTCTGGCCAAATCCGTACATGCCCCCATCAATTATGATAAAAGAGAAGCAACCGGCGATAATGTCTCGGAATGTTATACGGATGCACCTGTGATTGGCGGAGTGAAATTTCCGCTGGTCGTTTTCAGTCACGGCTATTTTGCCTATCGTGAATCCAATGCCTTTCTCTGCATTGAACTTGCATCACATGGTTACGTCGTCCTTTGCATAGGACATCCTCTCGAAGCCTGCTGTACCGAATTTGATGACGGAAGTTTCATTTTCTCCCTCAAAGGATTAAGCAATAAACAATACGAACCCTTTCTTGGCGGAATAATCCATGCCATGAAACTGACGCATAATAAAAAAGGCACCGAACGCGAACTTGCGGCGCAGTTTGACGAATTGCAGCGCAGTTATTGTAAATTCTTAATGAGTAGAGTACCTGAATGGGAGAAAGACACGCTCAGCGCGGTTGCGTATGCGAAAGAGCATTATGCGGATCTGATTGATTTTACTCCCGGCATTGCCGTTACCGGCCATTCATTCGGCGGTGCGACGGCCTACGCACTCTGCCAGCATAATTCGGAATATGTCTGCGGCGTCAATCTTGATGGCATGCTGCTCGGTGACTACAAAGACATGATCATGACCAAGCCCTTCCTGCAAATCTGCTGCAAGGGCAATTACTGTGCGGAAACGAAGAGCCTTATCGATCACTCGGCGCCCGTGTACCTTGCAAAGTTTGAGGGCATGCAACACCTTGGTTTCACCGACATGAAACACATGATGGCGATCAGGGCGCTCACCGGTAAACTGAACGCCGACATTGCCTTCGAAAACATACGTAAGCTCCATCTTGAATTCTTTGAAGCATACTTTAGAAAATCAAAAGAGTACCCCGATTTTGAAAGCAATGAGGCAGTTACCGTGAAGGTGTATGAACCGGATGTCCCGATGCCGTCTCCCTCATCTTCCAGTTCCTGTTGATCAAATATGCAAAACCTTTCGCCATCCTTACCTCCGGCTCTGCGAAATGATTTCCTTCGTTCCACTCTAACGTCACGTCCGTCACCGTATCATAGTATTCGGCAAGTTCACGGATGCAGTTTCCTACGGACGCAAGAGTTCTGTTCTTTGTTTTTTCCTCTTTATCACCAAGGCTTAAATAAATGTAGTCCGCGTTGATTTCATTTTCTTTGGCATATTCCGTAAAGCCGGGAAACCATACCGACGGAGAAGCAGCGGCAATTCTTTCAAACACATTGGTCTTATAAGCGCTGTAAAGGGCAAACAGCCCCGCCAAAGAATAACCGCCTAAAATATATCGTCTTTTATCGTCTTCTTCCGCATTTGCCTCAAATATAACGTTATTCAAAACCCACGACAGGGTTTCATCGGCGCCTGATCCAAAGTCCTCATTTCCGTATACCGACGGTGCTTTCCAGGGCGACAAATCCTTATTCCAATCATCAACACACACAGCAATTAAACCAAAGTCCCTGTCGGTTAATCCCCTGATCAGATCTACTTCGTGTTCCATCGAAGATAATTCACGTTCATCTACCAATTGTATCAATACAATATTTGATTTTTCGTTTCCAAATCGTGTAATTTTCATCGCTGTTTTTTCAGTCTTTCCAGTTCCTCTTCGAACAAACTCAAAGAAGTGAATCAACTCTTTCGGGGTTGGCTGAGCTCCTGCCAAAACTTCATAGTATAATTTTGCTTGTCAATGGATTACCTAATAAAATTCGTCCACTGATGCTCTTCTTTTTCGGGAAGACCGAATTTCTCTTTGCCAAGTGCAATACTCTTCATCAGGAAAGACATGTTTCTCGCAAGAACCCGCAATGTCTGAAGACCTTCCGAATCCTGCTCCGCCTGGCCTTTTTCGGCACCGTGAAGGCTGTTCCAGTATTGGCTGGAGGCAACCGGCATTCCGCTGATGGTAAAGTATTTGTTGAGTTCATCATAGGTGGCACTGCAGCCGCCTCTTCTTGCCACTGCAACGGATGCTCCGACCTTCATCGTTTTATCGAAATGAGAGCTGTAGAAAAGTCTGTCCAGGCACGAAATCAGCGTACCGTTTGCCGAAGCATAATAAACAGGCGATGCAATCACCAAACCGTCAGCCTCCTCAAAAGCTGCAGCGATTTCATTTACCGGATCGTTAAAAACACATTTCCCGGTTTCCGCACATGAACCGCATGAAACGCAGCCGCGCACATTTTTGTTTCCGATCTGAAACACCGTCGTTTCAATGCCTTCCTCATCAAAGATCTTAACCATCTCATTTACTCCCACTGTCGTGTTTCCACCCACTCTGGGGCTTCCGTTAATAATAACTACTTTCATATGTTCCTCCTTTTTGCGAAATCATTCCTTAATTATTTTGATATTTCTCCAGTGCTTTCTCCATCTTCTTATCTTCTGCTTTTTCCTTAAGCTTGCTTACTCCGATGGCAATTGCCGAGCAGATGGCAAACGATATAAAGAAACCGACCCACGCAAGCACGTCACTTAAGGGAAACCACTTAAACAGTGCGACATATCCGGCAATAATACCGGTGGTAATCACAAAAAAGCAGATATTTCTTGCAATTAAAGGCATGTACTTAATCAGACCGTCAGTAAAGAAAATATTCCTAAGAATCGTAATCAACGTCGACAAAGACAGAAGCTGCAGTATCGTGCCGGTTGCAAGGCCCCGGCTGCCAAGGGCAAACAGAGAAGAATACTCTTTCGCAGATTCTCCGATAATGAGACCAAAGACAACAAAAATGACAATAATAATGCCGAATGTGGTAAATAACTGGCTGATATAATGAAAAATCGTTTTCTTCTCTTCCATCACTTTACTCCCAATCTCTTTCTAAGTTCATCCGAGTACATGCGCGAAACCACAATCTGTTCACCGTTCAGAAGCGTTACACGGATCTTTCTGTTGATATCGGCTTTGAGGCTTTTCACCTTCTTGAGATTCAGTAACCCCTGCTTGGAAATCCGGATAAAATCACGCTGCGAAAGCTGGTTTTCAAACTCATAAAGTTTCAACCCGGACTCATAGGTTTCGTCTTCGGTGTAGACGAAGGTCGAACGTTCCACAGCCTCGATATAAAGGATTGTGCTTGCGTCAAGCAGCACGGTCTCATCGTCTTTTTTTACCGGAATCTGCATATCCACGATGCGGATCAATGACACAATTCGCTCGACTTCGGGAGTCAGAGCGGGGGTTGTGACTTTTACGCCGATATCGGGGTATTTCTCATCAATGTCTATTTCAATCTTCATTCAATCCAGTCCTTTTCTTTGGTATGCAAAGATAAACGCACCAAGCAATACGATGGCATTTGCAAAGATAATCATTACGCTTGCGTGGCTGATTTCCCGGGGATTCATTCCGTCAAGTATCTCTTTCAACTGCAGTGTATAGAATATTTTGGCCACCTTGCGGATGGTGTCGTTGAACATCGCAAGCATCGGTGCAAAGGCCAAAATCAGCATAACCGGCATGGTCAGGGAGGTTGCCATCATCAGGTTTCTGGCAAAAGTACCAATGGCTGCCCCTGCCAAAATGGAAATCATAAAACCGATACCCATGATTCCAAGAAATGCAGGACGCCTATCTTGGGTAACTCCCATCATCATTACCATAGCACCAATCATGCAAAGTGTCCAAACATAAATGCCGACACCGAGCAGATACTCAAAGGGACGGACATTGGCCATCATGAGTACACGCAGGGTATTCTTCTCCTTTTCTTCCGCAATGATGGATGCGGTCGCGGTCAGAGGCGCCATGCCGATATACATCACGGCAAACAGTTTCGTAAAGAACATCTCCTGCATTCCTTCGATATGAATTGCATTCTCCATGACGACGGTAAGAACCGGAAAAAGGATGAACTGGATGAGAATGGTCTTATTTTTTAATGTATCTGCGAGTTGTTTGCGAATAATTACAAGTATGTTTTTCATTTAGATTTCCTCCCTCGCTTCTTTCCCGGTGATATCCAGAAAAACCGCTTCCAAAATATCTGCGTAAGACGGTTCGATGTGGATTCTTCCCTCCGCTTCGTACCTGCGGCAGATCTCGACGGGGTTCCCTTCTTCGGCTATTTTGCCATTGTTTAAGAAGAAAACTTTATCGCAGAGTCTTGCAGCTTCTTCCATGTTGTGAGTGGTCAGGAAAATCGTCGCGCCTTCCTTTTTCTTCTCTTCGATGATTCGGCATACTGCTCTTGCGGACTTCGGATCAAGGCCGCTTGTGGGTTCATCGAGAAAAATGATGTCCGGATTATGCATGAAAACTCTTGCCAGCTGTAATCTTGATTTCATGCCCTTTGAGAGATTCATCACACTACATCTGTAGGCCTCTTCCAAACCAACGCTTTGCATAGCCGGACGTATTTTACTGTGAGGAACACCATATATATCCGCAAAAACCTTCAGATTTCCGACACAGCTTAAGCGTTCGTACAGACCAAAATTGTCCATCAAAATTCCAAATCGGAGTTTGTCCCTGCCGGTAAGATTGCGTGCCTCTGTGCCGGCGTTTTCGTCTGCCCCGCCCTCTTCATTGAAGACGCGGACCGAACCGCCGTCATAGCTTAATTGACCTGTGAGAATTTTAATCATTGTGGTTTTGCCGGCTCCCGAAGGACCGAGAAGTCCCACGATGCTTCCCCGGGGAACATCGAAGGATATATTGTTAAGGACCCGTTTATCGCGGAAAGATTTGCTTAAGTTCGAAACGTGAATCATATGTCGTCCTCCTTTTCGTTGACACCAAAATATCAGTGTTTGAAAAGAAGGACAACAGGCTTTAACGCAAGTTGCCTTAATTGTTACGCAAGTTGCCCAAACACCCCATAAAAATACCCCGTTCCATTCGTTATAAATATATAAGGGCGTAAAACACTGCCTGTGAAATCGAAAGGATACATCATATGAAAAAGACAAAAAATCTCCTGTTATCTGCATTCTTACTGCTTTCGGTACTTGTTTTGTCCGGATGCCGAACCGTACTGGTGAAAAATCCCTTAAGCAAAAACGGAGGGGGCATTAAGGTGCCGACCGTAAATACTACCGCGAACACGGCATTTAAACCGATCGTTTTGGAATCGGCAGGAAGTCATTCCTATTATTCAAATGATTTTTATAAGGATAAAAATCTGGATGCCAAATCGAAGAAAGCAGTGGAAAGAGATATTTTGAAAGCAGACAAGTCTCTTAACGATGATGTTTATATTACCGGATTTAACAGCCTGTATTCCACAAAGGATTTTCGCTTGTTTGGCTGTCTTATACTGGATGGTGTCGTATATGAAGATTACCGGATGTGTGCGGAAGATAACGGAAACGGGATATGCTGGCGCGCAGTCGATCCAACCAAGACCGTTCCCACCTTTGATCTGTCGGGAGTCGCTGTTCCGTCAGAATTTTACAGTTTTGTTTATGAAAAAGCAGAAGCGCATGTGAATGAAATAATGATGGCAGGAAGCAATACACCGATCACCGGCACTTATATCTTAATGGTGGATCCTTCCGGAGAACTTTATTACCGGTTCAATATCTGCGAATACAGCCATATAAATATAAATGCCAAAACCGGGCACATCATGGAAGAATATTACTGGAACGGAGTATATATAGATTAAAAAGGGCAGACTGAGTTTACGGAAAGCTCAACAGTTCTATGAACATTTGACATCTTTACATGCCCACTCTTTCGCCAATTCAATATCCTCTATGCAGTAGAATCCCTGCCCGTAATCATTCGTACTGCTTCCAAATCCAAAAAAGAAAGCGCCTCGCATTGAGACGCTTTACAAGATGTTCGTAATTAAGGCTGATTCAAAACTTTTTTCTATTTCATTCATCCAAGATAATCAATTCTCCACCTTCTCCTTCGATAACTTTGGTAGAATTATTATCTGCATTGCCGAAATCTGAATTATCCGAATTCTCCTTATTATCTATAGTATTCATGTCGGGCAAATCGTGCGGAAATCCGGAAACATTGGTATCAAACTTAACTAACTGCCATGCTTGAACATTATTCTCAATTTTTACATTAAATCCCAAATCTTTGGAATAATAATATGTATAACCCTCGTCATCTGTACCGGTAACCGTATCGACTGCACCTATACCTTCGATTTCAATAGTTTCGTGGTTGTCTGAATAATCATCTAAAATATTCCAAGGCTTTCCAAAACAATAACTCTGTGGGCTTGCAGGATAAACTCCTTTAAAATACCAGCTGTCCCATCCTTTTTCAACAAAATGTCCGTAAGAAGACCAGTTATAATCTTCAAGATAATGATAGAAATAGTATTCTTCGCCCGCTCCACCTTGGTTTTGGGTTACATACGCATCATCTTTTAAGCCTTCTACATAGGTCATTACGTCGTTATTTCTTTTATATTCTGTTTTTGTTTCGTACTCATTTGCGCCCTTAACGTCCGTTCTCCAATACAAATCTACGTTTTCAGGCAAGTTCATCCAGACGTCGGCCATTCGCATGTCTGGACTTAGTTCTTTTTCGCTGCTTTGAGCAATTGGTTGTTCAGTAGTATTATTATTTTCGCTGATTGTTTTATTCCAGCACCCGGTTATGGCAAGTATTCCGGTGCTAAGTACCGCTATACACACAAAACGTGTCAATGAATTTCCCTTTATCACAATTTTTTCCTCCTCTCCAAAGACATTATTTGTAATTCATTTATAACATATAGTCATATGATGTTCAATTTATTCTCGATATCTGCATTTTAGAAATTACCATTTTAGCTTAAGTTATATTTAAGGTAGGCGAGATATGATTGTTTCATCAAAAAGAACGACAAGCTCTTCCGGAGCAGAAAGGATAAAATATGAAGAAGAAAGATTTAACAAGGGTATTTTCAATATTTGCTGCAGCTGCTGTAGTCACATCTCTTGGTGCGTGCAATTCCGTCTCAACCCTTACAGACGCAACGGACACCTCTGAAAATACGGAAAATACAGACGCTCAAACCTCCGTTATATCAGCTGACGACATTGTGAAGAATTCAGAAATGTCTTCTACTAATGACAGCGAACATGTCATTGAGGTTGATGGGGAAAAAAAAGAATATTCCAATGTAAAAATAACCAAATCCGGCGATTCCGATCAAGGAGATGAAGCGGATTTCTACGGGGATAATGCTGCTATTTTCGCCACAAACGGTGCCACTCTATCCTTGAATGAAATGATTATTGACACGAACGGTACACACGCCAATGCTGTTTTCTCATACGGAGAAGGCACAACCGTTAATATCAGCAATTCCGTCATTACCACATCCGGTAATTGTTCCGGAGGTTTGATGACCACCGGCGGAGGTACTATGAACGCAACAAATCTTTCCGTTCATACCACCGGGAATTCTTCCGCTGCTATCCGTTCCGACAGAGGCGGTGGAGTCGTTACCGTTACGGGAGGCGAATACACAACGGACGGAACCGGTTCTCCCACTATCTACTCAACAGCCGATATCACAGTAAACAATGCGGCTCTGACTTCTACAGCCTCTCAGGGCGTCGTTGTTGAAGGTCAAAACAGTGTTACCTTAAATGATGTTGACTTAACGGCTGATAACAATACCAAAAACAGCGACAAATCCGATTATTACCAGACGGTTATGATCTATCAGTCCATGTCCGGTGATGCGGACGAAGGAACGGCTTCCTTTACCATGAACGGCGGTTCGATCACCAATAAAAACGGAGATGTATTCTTTGTAAATAATACCGTAGCAAACATAAATTTAAGTGATGTCCAGGTTATCAATCAGGATGAAGACGGGGTATTTCTCCGGGCAGAAGCAGCCGGATGGGGATCCGAGGGGAGTAACGGCGGAAACGTCAATTTAACCATCTCCAATCAAGTGTTAGAGGGTGACATGGTTGTAGATGAAATATCTGGTCTGAATTTTACGATAACCGACAACTCTTCCTACTTCGGAGTCATTAACGGAGAAAATGAAGGAAATGTCTATGTGGAAATAGAAGACGGTTCAACCTGGGATTTAACCGGCGACTCCTATGTTACATCCCTTACCTGCGGCGAGAATGCTGTCCGTCTGAATGGATATAAACTCTATGTAGATGGAGTGGAATACAAAGAAGGAAGTGCTTCCTCCGGCAGCAAGGTTGAATTTATGGTTTCAACTGGCGGACACGGCGCAAACGGTGATGTCGGAAAACCTGAAGAAGGCGGTGCTCCCGGCAGAGACGGCGAAGCACCACTGGAAAAACCGGACGGAAATGGCGGCCCCGGAATGGACGGGAATGCACCTCCGGAGAAGCCGGACGGAAATGGCGGCCCCGAAATGGATGGTAAAACGCCTCCCGATAAACCGGAATAACATATAATCACCCTCCTCATTCTTTTTTCGTATTATATCGGATTCTGTCTTTTTATATTGCCCCTCCTTCCACTATGGGAAATGTATTTTTTACGAATAAAAAACAGCGGTCAAAAGCCGCTGTTTTTGGGTATTCCTGATAGAATTTTTATTATTTTATTAAGTAAATAATGATGGTTTGCATAGTTGAACGATGCACCATTTTTTGTGTATCGTATTGGCATTCCAGAAGGCATGAGTTTTCTCATTATAGTCTGTATAAAATTGGAATACTCCGCTTTTACATTTAACCCCGAAGACACTGTCCTCCGATTCTTCAGAATTTTCAAACGAGCTCGCTTACATTATATCACATTTGACCTTTCCCCAGACATAGCTATATTTCTTTCTATGAAGAAAAATGAATAAAGCATAAAAAAGTCTGAGAAGTGACAACAATATTCCAATTAAACAACTGAATTGCGATGTTTTTTTAGGAGAATTCACGTTATAATTCGTTGATAAGTAACTAGGATAAATAAGAATTAAGATATTAGTTCCAAGAATTTAGTGACGGTAAGAATTTTAATTCCATTATAGTTTCTAATGCTTAGTAAATCTTTATCTCCGCTTACAATATAGTAGCATGCTGAATCTTGTGCACACTCTATAAATTTATTATCATCGGGATCACGACATATATGTATTGAAGAGTGGCTTTCTATGACATTACATTTTTCTTCTATCTCAATCAGTGGAATTCGTGATTTTTTCCCCGGATACTTGTTTTTTAAGTAATTAATTGTATCAGTGTATTCTTCCAAAATCTCTTTCGTCACAAAGGCATCAATTCTTCCATTCATGATTAGGTTGATGATGCTTTGAGGCTTGCCACCAAAAAATATGGCAGAAGCAATCACATTGGTATCTACAACAACTCTCATTTTGTATTCTTCCTTTTTCTGACATCTTTAATGGCATCGTTAATATCGGTTTTCTTCATGCCAACTTTTTTTGCCCATTTTTGCGACTCCTTCATCAAAGAATCAAATTCAGTAAGATCAGGAGCAGTAATAGGCTTGAGTAGAATATTGTTGCCATCTGTTACAATGATTAACTTGCTTCCGGTATCTAAAGTTAATGCCTCCCGGATTGCCTTTGGTAGTACTACTTGGCCTTTAGAAGAAACTGATGTTACTTCGGTAATTATATTAGCCATACTGCACCTCCTATGGTAAGATTTTCTTACTTTTATAATACATTATATTAGGGATAAAGTCAAATGAATATAAAATTGTAAAACTATTCTTTTTTTGATTTCATGTCATTTAATGCGTATTCACAACACTGAATAACCAATTCGTTGACCGAAATATTTTCCGTTTGAGCTACTTCCGCCAGTTTATCTAATAAATCTCGTTCTATTCGGAATCGGCTTTTTGAATGTCCGGTGACAATGAATCATCTTGGACTACATAAGCAATGGTTTTATTTTCCTTGTATAGACCCTTTTCTCATGCCTTCCTCCAAGATAAAATAACGTTATTTTATTACATTTGTCTGCTTTGCTTGATGTTTTGAATATGTTCCTGCTTCTTTTCATCGGAGTTCACATTGTGATATAAAATACAGTTTACAATATTGTCCACCTGCTGCTTCGTTAACACCGGCTGCGAGCAGTGTGAATATATTGCCTGCGGTACATTCCCGAAATAAACCACATCTGCTCCGGTTACCTGCACTCGTATCTCAGCATTCCCGGAAAAGGCAACGATAGGATATATCAGAAAATCCGCTCCCATGATTCCGATAGCCTGTGCATTTCTCATAAGCAAATCTTGCAACGTTTTGGTATGTTTATAGTTCTGTCGCAGAGGATTATAAAACTCATATTTATTGCCATGGGAATAATACTGCCATTTCGGGGATTTTTCCGTTCCATATATTTTTCCTGCATAGTTCTTGGTTTCGATTACAAAAATACCATATATGGAAACCACTATATGATCTATTTGAGTAGTTGCAATCTCATTTGCCGCCGTCTGTTGTTTTTCAAACATAATGTCGTTTAATACAACAAACTGCTCCGGATTTAACTGCCTTAATACATTGGCAACCTGCCACTCTCCGACATTTCCCCGAATATTACTTCTGGTAATCCCATTCTTCCGAAGAAGGATGGCCAATAAAACAATCAGGCCGCTGAATAAGGCTGCACCGATAATAAAGAACAGTAGATATAAATATAAACTTGAAAAAAGGTTATCTGAAATCATATAAACACTTTTATATCATCAATCCTCTCTTGCCGGAACAAGATTATTTTACCGCAAAATATATTAAAGAGACAGACTTGATGAAGGAGATCAGCAGATTCTCAATTCTTTGTAAGTAAACATTATTCTCAAACTAAATCTTCAACCCGGCAATGAAGCACTGTAGCCAGTGCTATAACACTTTCTGCAGAGGCCTTGCTAATACTTTTCGCCCCAGACTCATATTGCTGAAGAGTCCTTAGATTAACTCCTGAGTCTGCCGCAAGCTCTGCCTGAGTCATTCCAAGACCTTTGCGATATGCCTGTAATCTGTTTGTTGCATTTCGGCTGTTATATAAATCCATAAGTACTTCTACCGCTTTATCTTCAGAAGCTGTATGAAGCGCCGGATACATATTAAGCAGGTCTTTGGTTTTAATTACATTAATTATATTACTAAATGACTTATTACAAAACCACTGGTAATAAGCCAGTATATATCCAATCCAGTAATACTCTTCAGTGCTATACTTTACTATCGCCTTAGGCCACTCTCTTTGTATTCCGCACTTATTACATAAATCCTGAAACAGTTCAGTACCACTTCTTCCGCATACCACCATCGGATCACCCTTGCCGAATCTGTCCGCATATCCACTTATCACAAACATTCCAAGGGCTTTATCAACATCAAACCCACATGCATCATGCGCATATTCTGTCAATTCACCCAGGTTCATCATTGCATCATTTAAATACATTTCGTTGTATGCGTAAATCATTTTTTATTCCCCTTCTTCACAATATCCCTGGCATATGTTCCACTTTCAACCTCATCCTCAAGCAGTTTGTAATACTGTTCCCTTGCTTCTTTATCTCTGTCACTTCTTTTTTGAAAATAGCCATTGCCCGGCACTGGCTCACATTCAACAAATTTTAAAGAATCGAACGCCTTTTTACTCTTAATATAAACCTGATATCCCAGATTTCCGTACTTCATGGCATAAGATAACTGTTCAACAGAAATACTGTTTGATAAGAATGCCCGAACAAACGAAAAATACGAGTCATTAGCTCTGTATCCAATAATCACATCACTCTTACTTATATCGATTGAATAATTAGCAATAATATAATCCCCTGTTCTTATTTCCACAGGAGAAGAATATCTTACTATCCTGTGCTTAATAAGAATAGCCAGCCATTCCAGAACATTTGCATCGTCCAGTCTAAGTACATTTAGAGCATCCGTATCAATGCTGTAAACATTAACGAATCCTCCTCTTTCATCTTTACATGCCCACTCTTTCGCCAATTCAATATCCTCTGTGCAGTAGAATCCCTGCCCGTAATCATTCGTACTGCTTCCAAATCCAAAAACCGGCTTTTCTATCTTTTTTTCTGACCCATGATAAATAATCATTTATATACCTCTTTAGATGTATTGTTATAAATATACTACTTCTTTAGAAGTACATTGTCAATAAATACATACAATATTTGCACTTCGGATTGACAATCCGCAAATCTAAATTTAGGGTTAGAAATAATCATTTTCTTTACTTTGTAATGGTAATTACTAACTATTGCACACAGGTGCACAAAAATAACCGGAAAATAAAAAACCCGGAATCCGTATAAATACTGGGTTCCGGGCAATCCTACACACGTGCGCTAGCGGGCGAGCGTCGTCCGGTGGACGACAAGTTTGCGAGCCGACCGAGCCGGCAGGCGAGACTTCGAACCCCGTTCGAAGGCGACGCGTGCGCTAGAGGGCGCACGAGGTCCGGGGGACCTCGGTTCTGCGCCGACCGGAGCGGAGCGGAGACCGAACCCATGCGTATGCATGGGTTCTAAGCGGCAGCGCCGCTAAAAAGAAAAAGCAGGGATGCATTCGCATCTCTGCTTTTCTTTTTATACGTGCGCTAGAGGATTCGAACCCCCGACCTTTTGGTCCGTAGCCAAACGCTCTATCCAGCTGAGCTAAGCGCACACTCTGTTTCACGCTTACGCGCAAGTGATATTGTATCGCAACCCCGTCTTATTGTCAAGAAAAAGCTACCTGATCGACAAACAAAGATTTGCGAATCTCTTTTTTGTAACCTATGAAGTCTTCGGTCATTGTAAACGCTTGATTTCTGGGCTTTGGGTTCGTGATTTCAATCTCCTTCGTAATCTTGCCCGGTGTACCTGTCAGTAAGTATACGCGATCGGAGATCAGAATGGCTTCATCAATATCATGCGTAATGAAAACCGTCGAAAGTTTCAGTTCCTCCGAAACTTCCAGAAACCACTCCTGCATGGATGATCTGGTAATCGTATCCAGTGCGGAAAACGGTTCATCCAAAAGTACCACTTTGTTTCCGCACAGATAGGTTCGAAGAAGCGCTGCTCGCTGTTTCATTCCTCCTGACAACTGCGATGGATATTTCTTTTCGGTACCCTTTAGTCCGAACTTTGCAAACAATGCCTCAGCCTTTTCCTCAGCTTCTTTCGTTTTTATGCCTTTTAACCGAAGAGGAAGGATTACATTGTTAAGAATCGTTTTATGAGGAAGTAGCAAATCCTTCTGAAGCATATAGCTGAGTTCCCCGGGAACACCTGTAATCTGCGTCCATTCTTCGGGCGCACCCTCTTCCGCACGGTTTATAAACACGTTTCCGCCATCCGGAATGCTGATTCCCGACAGAATATTAAAAAGTGTCGTTTTGCCTACACCGCTTACTCCAAGCAGACTGACCAGTTCCCCCCTGTTTAGGGTGAAACTGATCTCGTCTAAAACCTGTTTGTCACTATACGATTTTGATATTTGCTCTGCGCGCAATATCCGATCCATCGTTACTCCATGTCTTCTTATTCGGGAAGATAATCGTTGGTAAATCCGTATCCTGCGGGGATCTCCTCGCTTAAATCATTGTCGGAAAGCCATTTGAAGAATGCATCCCAACGAGTCTGATCGATGTATCCCCAACGGTCTACATCTGCCTTATATTGCTCGGAAATCCACTCCTGGCTTTCCTTTACAAGTTCCGGATCAAGTTCGGGAACCTGCTTGCAAAGAATCTCGGCAGCTTCATCCGGATTGTTGATCGCATCTTCATATCCTCTTTTGGTTGCGTTAAGAAAGCCCTTGGCAGCCTTCGGATTCTCACTTAAGAAATTATTATTGGCAATGATAACAGGGCTGTAATAATCAAATTCGGGAGTAATATCTTTGAAATAGATCATATTGGTATCAAGTCCCGCCTGCTTGCAGGAGATACCGCCCCATGCATAATATACCCAGATGGCATCAATATCCTGCTGAAGTGCTGCAGGTTCGTTTTCCACATATTCGGGAATCAGATTTACCTTGGAGAAATCACCACCGTCGGCTTCCACGATATTCTGCATCATAGCCTTTTCAATAGGCAGATCCCAGGTCGCATAGTTCTTTCCTTCCAATCCCTTGGGGGAATCAATACCGTCTTCTTTCAAAGAGATGATACCGGAAGTATTATGTTGGATCAATGCTGCTACTGCGGTCACCGGAATTTCCTCTTCGGAAGTAAACACGGGAGGAAGATAATCCTGGAAATCAATTCCGAACTGTGCCTGGCCGGAAGCTACCATCATGGTTGCTCCGTCTTCGGGCGGCTGAACAATGTTTACTTTTAATCCTTCTTCTTCAAAATAGCCCTTTTCCAGTGCAACATAGAAACCGGTATGGTTCGTATTCGGTGTCCAGTCAAGAACCAGCGTGATTTCGACGATCGGATCCTTTGCGGGAGACTCCGGCGTACAGGAGGCAAGAAGAGCCACCATCATTGCAGTCATAACTACTGCAGTCAGTCTTTTCAATAACTTTTTCATTTTTTATACATCCTTTCCATTATTTTTCTTTCTTGTATTCCCACGGCATTACAGCGTGCTGAAGTACTTTCACAAGTTCCATAAGAAGCAGACTTAAGGCAGAAACAAGGAAAATGACCGCGAACATTTTATCATATGATAAAGATTTCTTAACACGTGTCATATAAACACCGAGTCCGATGAAACCTCCCAGCCACTCTGCGATAACGGCTCCGACCACGGAATAGGAAACCGCAATGCGAAGGCCCGCAAAAAATGTTCCGAGTGCAGCGGGGAATTTGACTTCCCAGAAAATCTGCCACCTGTTTGCATTCATGGATTTCAGCAACTTCAGCATATCGGGATCGACAGACTGAAATCCTTCCAACAGTCCTACCGCCATGGGAAAAAACGAAACCAAAACAACCAGAATGATCTTCGGTGTAATTCCGTAAGAAAACCAAAGTATCAACAGCGGTGCTATGGCTACCGGCGGAATTGTCTGTGTAAGTACCAGAATCGGATTCAAGGCACTTTTGACAACCGGGAAGGCATCCATAATCGCAGCCGTGACAAATCCCAGCAGTACGCCGATAACGAGACCGAGAAGTGCCTCTAAAAGTGTAACGCCGGCATGATGCATAAGCAGCGGAAAATCGTTAACCAGTGCCTTTACCACATCCACCGGTGATGGCAGCATATAACCCGGCACCCAATGAAAGAAGCACACCATCTGCCAAATCAGTAAAAATGCCAGAATAGCAATAATCGGTATGAACTTTTCTTTCCATCCGCGGCTTTTTTTCATTAAACTGCCTTTTTCTTCATATCCTTTGCCAGATCATGTTTATGATGCTTGGCGGTTTTACGCTCAATCGTAAGTTTCTCACCCTGGGGCTTGTAAGTAATCTTTACATAGCTCATGACGCTCGGTGCGCCTGCTTCGATTGCAATATACTGGCACTGCTTTACGATTTCCATCAGTTCCTCGTAATCGCCTTCCATTGCGGTCTCACAGGGTCCGACATAGTATTCGACGCCGGTGCTTTTGATGTAATCGATAACCGCATCAACGACGCGTACGATTTCTTCGTCTTCCAAGACGGATGGAAGCACCTGAATGGCTACGTTTGCATTTAATTTTTCCATGATTATTCTCCTTCCTTTCGCGATGCCACTCATAAACGCTTCGCGTTTATTTCGTGTCGCGCTGGCGCGCTATCGTCTGTCCGTACCCCGTGCTGCCCGGCGAGTAAACTCTCCGTCTGCACGGGGTACGAACAGACGGAATCGCTTGTAGTTACGCGCAAGAAGGCCTGTCTCAGATCACGAGACAGGCCATAAAGACGTCCTATTTAATCTCCCTACGCCGGCATTATCCGGATCAGGTTCTGGGCTCTTCCCAAAGGATTAACGGTGATTTCAACCGTTTCTCAGCCTAATTTCTTAAGCACTCCCGTGACAAAACACATTATAGAGCCCGCTTTACCGATTGTCAACTTAAAAGATTTCGGATTTACTCTTCCTCTTCAAATGTAAAGTCCACCGTGGTTTCCATGTTATAGTCCGCGGAATCGGGATTCGTAATCGCCTCATAGATTCCTTCCAACGAATCAAAACCGCGATACCAGCCACCGTCAAAATTGTTCTGATTTCCAAAGAAAGAAAGCTGGTTGGAATTGATATTGACAGAGCCGGAATCGTCTACGATTACATCCGCATAGCGGATACCGGTGTATCCTTCAAATGCAGCTCCCTTCGTAGGCTGAATGGTAACCTTATAGAGGAAGTAAACCTTATTCATCTCTGTCCAGGAATTTGCATCCTTATTGTACATAACCACCATACCAAGCGGTTCGACTTCTTTCACAAGTTCTCTGTGACTGTTGAAATTCTTCTGATAATTTGCATATATCGCTTCATTTACTTTTTCTACCACATCGGAAGGCACTTCCGAAAGACTTGATAAATACTTCGGAAGATTCTCAACCGTATAAGTTTTCTCGCTTGGCTCAACAATACATCCGTACTGTTCCAGAAGCCAGTCTTCCCCTTGGAAGCAGGAAGCCTTAACGGTTACGGTGTCCCCGTTATTCAGATGGAATTCGTCTCCGTTAGAGGTCTCATACTTAAAGTCCATATATTTGATCAGTTCTTCCGAATCATCCGTTTTAAGGTTGATACTTCCGCGCGGAGCCGTACCCGAAAAAGTAAGATCAATGTATTGGAACGGATCAAATAATTCCGCCTCTTTTAAATTGGTTACCTCATAATCGAAATCCGAATACTCCAGTTTGCAATTATATGTATCCTTTGCAATAAACTCATCACAATCCCATGTAAAAGAAACCGTATCTCCGTTGCTCAGTCCCGTATTCTTGCTTAAGGAATACTTAACGATATCATTACAGAACTCATCTACCGGATCAAGGCTCTTATCACCCTTATACTTCTTGCGAATCTGCTCTCCGTATTCGGTTTCAAAAGCTCCGCGGTCAAAAACAACATCCGCTTTTCCGATGGTATTGTATCCTTCCGATTTAACTTCAACATATGGATTTAAATCAATTTTGACCGGTCTTAACACAAAGAACCATATTGCGGCTACGGCAAGCAGAATAACTGCTGCTCCGCCGCAGGAAAGCCCGATGATCAATCCCACGGGAACTTTCTTCTTCGGTTTCGGCTGTGCGGGCTGCACAGGTTGTGCTCCGGGCATCGGCTGCATTCCGGGTGTCGGCTGTTCTGCCTGGTAGGGCTGCATATTGGGCGTATATCCGGGCTGCACGGGTTGCTGCGGTACATATCCTGCCTGCATCGGTTGCTGTACAGGTACTGCAGGCTGAACTTCCTGAACCGGCTGTGCAGGTGTTGCAACCATCTTGTTTCCGCATCCGGTACAGAACAGGCTGCCATCCGGTAATTCTTTACCACATTTCGTACAAAACATCTTGTGAATCCTCCCTTTTCTCGTTACAAAGCCTCCCTCTGAAACAAAGGGAGGCTTTAATTTGTTACGTATTGTTCCGCTTATTACCTTCCGGGAATCTGTGCGCCGCAGGATCCGCAGAATTTACCGTCATCGGTAAGCGGCTTTCCGCAGGCAGGGCAGAATCCGAAGTTTGCTACCGGTGCGGGTGCGGGAGCTGCTGCAGGAGCGGGAGCAGGTGCTTCTGCCGGTGCAGGAGCGGGTGCGGGTGCTGCTGCAGGTGCAACAGGAGCTGCGGGAGCAACAGGTGCAGTGGGTGCAACAGGCTGCTGTACGGGCTGCTGCATCATGGGCTGTCCGGGATAAGGCTGTCCGGGCTGCTGATAATACTGCGGCTGAGGCTGCGGTTTCGGTTTGTTTCCACCGAAAAGAGCTTTGAATTTCGGTCTGAAATCGGATTCCAAATCAAATCCAAATGCATGGATCATTACACACACAATGGTTCCGATTAACAATAGCAGGAATATCACATTAAATACCCAGCACGGAAGAACCTGGAATTTAACCGTTCCCCATCCGGAAAGTTCTTTGTTTAATCTTGCTACAAATACTGCACATACAACTAAGAAAAGGAACCAAAGGAGGGTATCTACACCGGCCAGTGCAACGGAAAGAATGTTGCAAAGTTTTTCCTTACGAATGAAGGAAACTCCGATAATTCCCAACGGAATTAAAAGGCTGAATACAAAGAGCGGAATTGCGCTTGCGCTGTATCCGTCGCCTCTGGAACCACCGATTACGGTGAAGATTGTAACCGTCTTCTTAATCGATCCACAGGAGATTAAGAAGGAAGGAAGCATGGTGAAAATAAATACAATCAATGCAAGAACACGAATGATATTCTTCATGCTGAAGATTTCAAAATGAAAAGCCGGTTTCTGCGGCTGGGGTGCCACATTCGGATTATATCCCATGTTCGGGTTATATCCCATATTGGGCTGAGGCTGCACGGGCTGCTGTGTAAATGCAGGCGCTCCCTGCTGAACAGGCTGCTGTGCAAATCCGGGCGCTTGCTGAACAGGCTGCTGTGCAAATCCGGGTGTCGGCTGTACAGGCTGCTGTACGGGCTGAACGGGCTGCTGCGGGTTCATGTTAGGATTCATGTTATTTCCATCCATATGTGTACTCTCCTTTTACGCTTGATTTATGTTTTGTCAGTTCCGAAAAACCACAAAAAACTACATATAAATCATACAATAAAAGTGGGCTTTTCGCAAGGAAAAACCCACTATTTCTTACTGTTCGATATACAAATCTCCCCAGACTTTTCTGCACAGATCTTTACACATCTGAATAGTGAATTTCGGATCCTGTCTGTGGATGCTGTTATTCGACATATCCTCTTCCGTGTAGTCCTTCAAAAACTTCACATATATGCTTCCGTATCCGCCTCTGACGTCCACATGTGCAACCGTCGGTTCAATGCCGTAACTGTCTATTACAACCTTACCTGTATCGTCTCTGGTCAGTTCCACTTTGGCCATTCCGCCGACAGCCTGTTCGCCGGTTCCCGGATTCGTCGATCTCGTACCGGTGATAAAGTTTCCGAGAGAATAATATACAAGCATTTTATGTCCGGTACTTTCATTCTCATACCATTCGATCGGCTGAATAACGTGAGGATGTGCACCTATGATTAAATCCACATCACGGTCAAGGAAGAATTTACACCACATCTTTTGGTTATCGGATGCATATGTCTGATACTCATTTCCCCAGTGAATCAGAACAACCACAAAATCGGCAACTTCATGTGCTTTCTTGATATTTCTGTCCATCAGGCCTTCATCCATCAGGTTAACCGCATATGGCATACCTTCCGGGAGAGGCATTCCGTTTAAACCGTATGTGTAATTCAAAAGCGCAATCTTCATGCCGTCTTTTTCATACACATAGATTTCATCCTGCTGTTCGGCTGTTTCGTTGATACCGAGAACTTTAATGTCCGGATACTGCTTCCATACTTCCATGGTATGTAAAAGACCCTGCTTCCACTTATCCATGGTATGGTTTGTTGCATGTAAAACCGTATTGAATCCGGCATCGTGGATACCCGCCGCAAGTTCATCCGCCGTATTAAACATCGGATATCCGGAATAACCCATGTCGGCACCGCCCATCATGATTTCCTGGTTGACAATGGATATATCCGCGGCCTGCACATCGCTTTTGACATTGGCAAAGATATGATCGTAATTCTTCTGATTACCCTCGGCATCGATAAATCCGCTCTTGGTAACATTCAGATGCATCAGCATATCGCCCACCATGATCAGTGAAATGTGAGGATCGACTTTGCCCCGCTGGGCATTTTCCAATGTCAGCCATTCTTCCGGAGTCGCGGCCGCAAGAACATTAGACGGCTTCGTATATTCTATGATGCTTCCTTCTCTCATGCCGAGATTTCTAAACGGAGAGCGAACCTTTCCTTTAGCAACCCCTCCGATCAGAAATCCAAGTCCGACTGCCAGTGCGAGAACACATGCAAAGAAAAGAAATGCACGCGGTTTTACGCGGAAACGTTTCTTTCTGCGTCTTCTTCTGTAAGAAGCGGAAGAACGGTTGGAAGCTGCTGTCCTTCTGAGCACTTCTTCTCTTTCCTGCGATCTGCTTCGGGAAGGAGTCGTACGATAACCGCTCGAAGATCTGCCCGATGGAGTACGGGACGTTGTGCTTCGGCCGGACGAAGAACGACTCGTCGAAGTCCGGGAGGTTGAACTCTTTCTTACCGGACGGGAAGAGCTTGACGAGCTTCTGCTTCTGTTTTGAGAACTGCCGGATCTGGAATAGCCGGATCTGTTTGTTGTCATTTCTACTTTCTCTCCTCGTGATAACTATGAAACAATAAGATTCCGAATATGTATATTATAATCCATTTTCGGAATCTTGTCGTTAAAAAAATGAGAATCTAAATCTTGTAATGTTAAATTCTGTTTTAATTTTTCAGATAAATTTGACTATTCAAGTCATTTTAGTCGCTTTTATTGATAAAACAAGCAAAAATCTTTTATTTTCTGGTCCAGGTCTTCATCTGATTGGGATTCTGGTTACCCGGCATATTTTGATTCGGCCGATTCATCTGCTGACCGTATGCATTGCCCGGATTGACACGATTTACCCAGTTTCCGCCCTGAGGCATTCCGGGTCTTTGCTGCATAGGAGGCTGTCCCATCGGTCTTTGCTGCATGGGCGGCTGACCCATCGGTCTTTGCTGCATGGGTGGCTGACCCATTGGCCTTTGCTGAACAGGACGCTGTTGCACGGGCGGCTGGCCATACGGACTGCTGCTTGCGCTACTTGCTGTATTCTGTCTGAACGGCTGTCCGGGAGCGGGACCATACTGTGCTCTCTGTGCCTGGCTCTTCTTCATTTCTTCCTGAAGTTTGGCCTGTCTCTGTCCTGCTTCATAGGAACGTTTCTCGTTCATCTCGGCAAACAGGGTTGTAGCCTTGGGTGCTTCATCCTCTTCTTTTCTTTTCTTTTTGGAAGCCTTCTTGGAGGAAGCCTTGGTTGCGGCTGCCTCTTCAGGCTGCGTACCTGCCGCACCTTCTTCCGCGGAAGGCGTTTCCGAAACGGTAACTGCACCGGAAACATTGGCTGTCTCGATTCCGCCGGCAACTTCTCTGGCCAGTTTGGCTCTTTCCATGCTCTTCTTATTCTTGCGCAGATCTTCCATCTTCTCTGCTCTTGCATTGATTCTGGCTCTGACTTTATCCAGACCGAGCAAATGCCATACATCCACATGGAATCTTCGGATGGCAATATCGCAAAGGAACAGAATGGCTGCGATCAAAAGCAGTGTTGTTGTCAGATTGTATCGATTCTTAACAAACTCGGGCGGATTTAAGAATACATCTGTTGCATTCTCCAGGAAACTTGCGCCGATAACCGCACCGTAGTCGTCCAGTAACGTATTGTTCGGATAGAAACGATATTCCAGGGAATACTGCATAATTGCCGCAGTATTAATACTGCTGACCACATCGCCCTTATTCTTTTGCTGTACATTGATCGAATATACACCCGTATTCTTGGTGTCAATCTCCGCCGTATATTCACCGGGTTTGGAAGGATCAAGTTTGATTTCCTTAATATTACCTTCATCATCAAATACGGTAGCAACAACTTCCGTACCGGCGTCAAAATCTTCCGTTGTATAATGGATAACCGCTTTGGAGCCTCTCTGGTCAACGCTGACATAAGAGCCTTCCATACCGATATCTTCCGTTACGTACTGCAGAATATTATGCCAAAGAAGCGGAGTATTCTCCCATCCGGAATAATTTGCGGACCATTCGCCCGTCACGTCCGTTGTCCAGGCAACGGTTTTACCGAGTCCGTACTGCCAGTATGCCAGGATCGGCTGATCGTAAGGAGAACGAAGGACCTGGATACTTCTGTCCTTTAAGGACGTAGCAACATATCCCAAAAGATTGGGTAATCCGTCACCGGCCACATCACGGATCAGCTGGTCGTTGGATGTAAGGATCGGAGTAAACTCTTCATTGATCAGATATTCATTGGAAGAAAGATAAATTTCCTGTGCAAAGATTCGGGGCACATCGGTATTCAGGTCCGTATGGAAATATCTTCCGCCGCAGCTTGATGCAAGCGAATTTAACATTGCATCGTTACTTCCGTCACCGACCGATACGCAGGATAAAGTGATGCCCGCACCGTTAATGGTGCTGATCAGATCCGAATAATCCGCCAGGGATGTTCCGTCCTGTCCGTCGGTCAAAAGAATAATGTGCTTAACCATCGCATCATTCTTGGAAAGATCCAAAGCCGCTGCCGCAAGGGCAGGATAAATACTGGTTCCGCCCTCGGGAGCCAGGGAATAGATATCATCTTTAACGGCATCCTTGTCCGTAAGTTTTTCCAAAGGAACCAGTTTCTCATAGGAATCGTCGAAAGCGATTACACCGACATAATCCTCATTATCACGCAGATTGTCTACAGCTGCCGCTGCGGATTCTTTGGCAAGATCCAGGTTGTTGATAATACCGTTTCCGTCGCTCATGGAACCGGACTGGTCGATTACCATTTCAAGTGCTACGGAAGGAATCTCGTTCTCACCGGTAGGATCCATGTTGACAGGAAGAACCGTTTCAATCGGTGTTCCTCTGTATCCGCCGAGTGCATAGGAGTTCGGTCCGCCCGTGGCAACGAAACCACCGCCGTAGTTACGGACATACTCTTCAAGATTGTCGATAAAGCCTTCTCTTAAATCATCGGCATATACATCTACAAAAATGATGGCGGAATACTGAAGGAAATCGGAAATGGTCGCGGGAACGGTTCCCGGAGAAACCACATCATACTTCTTTCCGATGCTGTCCAGAATTCCCTGTAATTCCCTTGCTCTTCCGTTATCCCCTTCCACAACAAGCAAAGGAAGATTCGTCTCAATGTTTGTGTATGCGGAAAACTCGTTATTGACGGTAACCGTATCTTCCTCGGATTCAACAACAACGCGGTAGGTTTTTAAACCTTCATCGGTTGAAGTATCCTTGAAAATAAACTGGTTGGTACCCTTCTGCAGATTAACCTTCTGCTGTCCCTTCAGGGTACGTCCGGAATACAGCTTTACAACAGCGGGAGAAGCCACGTTACTTTCGACTTCTACCTGAATACTGAAGTTTTCTCCGATACCAACTTCCTGGGGAACGGTTACATTTGCAACATATACTTCGTTGGAAACGTTTTCTTCCAAACGATGGATTTCAAAATCCACGCCGGATGCGATTACTGCGGACGCAGTCATATTTAAACTGCCTTCGTTTTCATTACCGTCGGTGATCAGAACAATTCTCTTAGCGCAGTCTTCCGGCATCTGTGCCAGCGCCATATTGACGGCATCTTCCAGATTGGTTGCCTGTGTATCGACATCCGTAAGTAATCCGGAGAAGGAGACTTCCTTGGAAATGAACTGTTCGACTCTTGTGTTTCCGCCGAAAGCGATCACACCGACATAATCATGTCTTCCCTTTGTCTTAACGGCATCATGAATAAAAGTGGTAACCTCATCCTTACGCTCTTTAACGGAGTCGGAAACATCCACCAGAAAGATTGTGGTAACGTCTTTACCGACAATCTTAAAGGTGATTCCGGATAACGCAAGAATCAGCATTGTGGCCACAAGGGTACGCACCAAAATCCTGCTGATTTTGGATGCCATATTTCTGGAATACATAAATTTCATGGACAGAATTAACGCCGCGATCACGACGGGTATCAATAATAAAATCCATGGATATTGAAATGAAACGCTCATACTCTGTTCCTTCTACCTACATTTGTCGTCCGATAACTTTATTTTCTAAGGTATGCAATCCACTCAACCGCAAGCAGGAGTAAAATTGCCGCAATGATAATATTCTTTAAATCCAAGTCTGCCGTGGCACTCTTCTTAACATCCGTATTCTCATCCGAGTTTGCGGAAGGAAGAGCTTCCGCACCGCTTTCCTGTGAAGGGAAGTTTACAGCGAAGTATTCTCTTTCTCCGTTAAACCGGTCTTCACTCTGCGTTACGGCATACACACCGACCGCATCCGTATTGGTAAATACGATACGGTAATCTGAAAGTTCTACCTCTGTTTTATCAGGCTTCACTACCGCGGGAAGACCACCGTCCGCCTTGGCATTTACCTGGACACCGTCACCGATGCTGACAACATTCTGAGTCAGCATTCCGGTTGCCACATTGTCGTTTACGATGTTATACATAAGAAGCGGGAATTCCATCTTCAGGGGAAGCTCGGAGTTATGAAGATCAAAACCGAATACCGTGATTTTCTGTCCGTTATAATCTCCGTAGAAACCGACATCCACAACACCCGCATCCTCTGTATCCGCAGCCAGGAAACTTTCCGCCCAGGTAGGTGTCTGGAATACACGAAGATAACCGGCACCGAAATCCATGCCTTCGATATACTGTGTGATCGATGTACTCTTTGCCTGAACCAACGCGTAATCCAGGGAACCTTTCTCCGTATACAGGTTCGGATTCGGAGCATCAAAGATTACTACGTTTCCTCTTTGAGGGAAGTTCTCAGGCATCATGCAGTCAAAGATATATAAGTCAAAATCCTGTGATACAAAGGAATCAAACGATGCAATATCGTTGGACTTGGTAACGGAAATTCCTTCCATCAGCTCCAAAGCCTTTTCGATATAAGCATTCTTTTCCGTCATCAAAAGGACCTTAACCTGCTTATGCTCCGAAACAATATCATAGGAAACATTATCGTCGTTTAAGCTGTCCGATCCGTTCAACTCAGCCCTTAATACATTACCTTTGAAATTCACTTTATCGAAATATACGATTTTGCTTTCATTTGGTCCGAAAGACACGCTCTGCTCGGAGAGGATCTGATCGTCTCCGTAAAGAGTCACCTGTCTGGCTGTATCTTTTTCACCGTAATTGGTAACCTTGGCAAGAATAACCAGTTTACCGGAAGAATCACCGTGGCTTAAATAGTCGATACCGACGTTTTCTTTCTGCTTATATACATCAACGATGTAACCGTCGACATCATCCATGGATACATTGCTGTCCGTAAAGCATACTGTCGTAACCGCAGGCCACTGGGACTGCATGGTTTTAACCATCTCCACGCCCGCATATGCCGATCCGGCATTCAATGTCGGCTGGATGGCTTTGATTTTATCGATTGCCTCATCTTTATCTTCCGTAGAGGTAACAACCAAAGTTGCCTCGTCCGAACTTGCTATTACGGAGATACCCGTTCCGTTACGGAGACCCTTCACATAATCCGTCGCTTCCGTAACAGCCTTATCAAGGCGTGTCTTCTCGCCTTCATAAACCGCATTCATACTTCCGGAATTATCGATAACCACAACAACGTGCTGATTGCTCTTACCGAGATTTTTAAGATAAGGGCTCATCAGAGCAAAGATCAAAATCAAAAACAGGATGATCTGCAGAATCATCAGCCAGTTTTTCTTTAATTTTTCCCATGGCGTATTTGCTTCGATATTATGGTATGTTTCTCTCCACAGAAACAGGGACGGAACTTCTTTCTTGTCCGCCTTCTGCTTCAACAGATACATGAAAATGATTACCGGCACAAGCGCAAGCAGCGCAAGTGGCCATAAATACAAGACTTTCACATTCAACCCTCGATGATCAGTTATTTGTTGCCAATTTAGCTAAGGAGCCGTAAAGCAGGGAATCCACTCCGGCATCCGAGGAAATCGGAATATAGATTGCGGAATGTTTCTTGCAGACCGCTTCGATATTCCGAATAAAATCTTCATACGTCTTTTTGTAGCTTCGAAGAACGGAGCCGCTCATGCTCATGCGGATGTCGGCACCGGTTTCGCAGTCTACCATCTGTACGGTTCCTTCAAACCGGGGATCTCTTTCTTCCGGAGAGAGCACCTGTAAGAAAACAACTTCCTGATGGCAGAAACGAAGATACTTGATCACTTCTTCGAAATTGTCGCAATATCCGTCGGAGATAAAGAAGCTCATTCCGTGCTGTTTGAAATTGCCACGTTTTAGACTTCCGAGAAAATCTCCGCCTCCGGAAAAATCGGTCCTTTCAAGGATCTCGATGGACTTTCTGAATGCCTGCATACCGGTCATGCCACGATGATTCTCGATACCACCGTCCTTCATAATATCCAGGAAAAGACGGTCTCCGTTTTCCAGCACAATATAAGACAATGCACCTGCCAGACGCTTGGCAGCCACTGCCTTGTTCTTTTCCCCGTAATCCATGGACTTACTGGTGTCTAAGATTACGTGGAACAAACCCTCTTTTTCTTCCATGAAAAGCTTGATGAATAATTTGTCGAAACGACCGTATGCGTTCCAGTCAATACGACGGATATCATCACCGAGCATGTATTCGCGGAAATCCGAAAACTCGACGGAATTACCCTTTGCTTTGGATTTCCTTCCGCCACTCATGCCGGCCGCGTTGCTTAAAGCAATGGACATTCTGAGGGTTCTTAGTTTTGCATAGAATTCACTGTTAAATGCCTGTTCCATCTTCTTTACCTAAACCCTGCAGATTACTGTCCCATGGGAACGGATGCAATAATGTTGGCGATGATCTCATCTACCTTTACGCCGTCAGCCATTGCTTCGAATCCGGGAATGATACGATGACGAAGAGCCGGGAAAGCAACTGTCTTAATATCATCGAAAGAAACATTGTAACGGCCTTCCAGTAACGCCTTTGCCTTTGCACTTTGGAAAATAGCCTGGCCGGCACGGGGTGATGCACCGCATGCCACATATCTCTTAACATAGTCATCCGCATTCGGGATTTCAGGATGCGTTGCAACAACAATACGAAGTGCATAATCGGTAACCGCATCTGCCATCGGAATATCGCGGATAGCGACTCTCATATTGATGATGTCGTCACCGGTAAGGACAGGCTGTAACGTAACGTTCTGATTCGTTACGGTAATGTTCATGATATCTTTTAACTCATTCAGTGTAGGGAAATCTACCTGAATCTTAAAAATGAAACGGTCCAACTGTGCCTCGGGAAGAGGATACGTTCCTTCGTTCTCGATCGGGTTCTGGGTAGCCAAAACCATAAACGGCTCTTTCAGACGGTATGTGGTGTTACCTACGGTTACCGTATGCTCCTGCATGGCTTCCAGAAGTGCGGACTGGGTTTTGGGCGTCGCACGGTTAATTTCGTCTGCGAGAACCAGATTTGCGAAAATCGGTCCGGGCTGGAATTCGAATACGTTTTTACCTTCCTGCTTAACGATCAGGTTGGTACCCGTTACATCCGCAGGCATTAAGTCCGGCGTAAACTGAATACGGGAAAAATCCATGGAGCAAACTGCAGCAAGTGCTTTTACCAACTGTGTTTTACCAAGTCCGGGAACGCCTTCGAGTAAAACATTACCGCCGGAAAGCATTGCCCAAAGTACCTGGCGAATGACTTCCTTCTGTCCGATAATCGCTTTACCGATCTCTGCTTCTGCCGTGTTGATTTTCTCCACCATTGCTCTTAATTCGTTTTCGTTTTGAATCATGACCCAAATTCTCCTTTGTCCTTACGTTTATCTGTTCTGTGCTTTATTTTTAATTCAGTCCCGAGAAGTATCCCTTAATGAAATCCTTCATGGAATTGGGAATCTTACTTTGATTCATCTTATTGTAGGCTTTATTGGTATAATCACCGATTACCTGCTTGTAGTCTTTCTGGGTACCCTTGCTCGTCTGGGAATACGGAGATTCAAACTTCTTGGATTCGCCTCCGGTAATCTTCTTTCCCTGCAGAGACGATTTGGTTCCGTTGTTTCCTTCGTCGAAAACCTGTACACCTTCCTGCTTTGCTCCGGGACCTTCTTCGGCATACTTGCTTCCGTTATACCATCCGTTTCCGGTACCGCCCTGGCCCTGCTGACCGCCTTGCTGACCCTGCTGGCCCTGCTGGCCGCCTTGCTGGCCCTGTTGACCCTGCTGGCCTTGCTGACCCTGCTGACCCTGCTGGCCGCCCTGGCCCTGTTGCTGACCCTGGCCTTGCTGTCCCTGGCCTTGCTGGCCCTGACCCTGCTGCTGGCCTTGTCCCTGTTGCTGTCCCTGACCCTGCTGCTGTCCCTGGCCTTGCTGCTGGCCCTGGCCTTGCTGCTGGCCCTGACCCTGCTGCTGGCCCTGACCCTGCTGCTGGCCCTGGCCTTGCTGCTGGCCCTGACCCTGCTGCTGACCCTGACCCTGTTGCTGGCCTTGCTGACCTTGTTGCTGACCTTGCTGGCCTTGCTGACCCTGTTGACCCTGCTGACCCTGCTGCTGGCCCTGACCTTGTTGCTGACCTTGCTGACCCTGCTGGCCCTGCTGACCCTGCTGGCCTTGCTGGCCCTGCTGGCCTTGCTGACCCTGCTGGCCTTGCTGGCCCTGCTGACCCTGCTGGCCCTGCTGACCCTGCTGGCCTTGCTGACCCTGCTGACCCTGCTGGCCCTGCTGACCCTGCTGCTGGCCTTGCTGACCCTGCTGGCCTTGCTGACCCTGCTGGCCCTGCTGACCCTGCTGGCCTTGCTGCTGTTGCTGCTGCATCTGCTGCTGTTGCTGTTCTATGAACTCTTTCTGCTCCTGCTGGAACTGTTCAAGTTTCTCCTGGGCTTCTTTCATTGTCTCTTCCGAGAACTCCTGATTCTGCTCCAGTTCTTCTTTCATCTTTTCAACCTGCTGCTGGAGTTCTTCATCCTGAGAATCCTCTGCAAGTTTTTCCATTTCATTGAGAATCTCTTTTTTCTGCTCATCCGATAGTTTCTTGCCTTCCATCTCCTCCAGCTCATCCTGAAGTCTTTTCGCGGAATCTCCGAAATCAACCGGGTTGGTAATCTGATTCTCTATCTTACTCTTTAATCGTTCTTCGATCTTCTGTAATTCTTCATTGGACTTTGCCGCATCCACTTCGTTTTTGGCTTCGTCAATCATATTTTCCAGAAGTTCTTTCTGCTCGGGAGTGAGTTCATACTTCTCCTCAATCTCTTCCTGCATCTCCTCAAACTTCTGTTTCATTTCCCTTTGCTGCTGCCATAGCTCGTGTTTTTCTTTGGCTGCATCTCTGGCTTTGGCCGGAATCATGGCCGTGGAGATTACGAAAGCCATGCAAAGGAACAATGCCAGTAAAACTTTCTTGGAAACCCTTGTCGGGAAAAGTTTTCTTGCCGGATAATCGGTAATATAACGGAGCGTATCATCTTTAACAATTGTACTACAAACGTCATCTTTTCCGGACAAATCAAGCGATGTGGTAACACGTTCCTTCAGTCCCGTTGCGTCCACGCGAAGTGCAGTTTCTTTCACATTCGGGAAGAAATGTACGGAATAAATCATTCCGGCAATCAGGACGACGGCAAACGCAATGAACCCGTATAAAATGGCATTGTAAAACGGTACGAACAAAGCTACGGTATTAAAAATACCCCAGACAAAAAGTCCCGTTGCTGCTGCCAATACAGTCCACTTTAAAAAAGTCTGACCGCAAAGTCTTTTTCGTATTCTTTTGACGAACCCTAGAATAAGTTGATCTCTACTCATCGTTGTTCCTCTTTCATTCCTATCTGAAAACTATGGTTACATCTGTCCCCCGGGCATATCCTGCGATTGTACTGCCTGTACGGGAGGTACCGGTGCCTGCGATTGTACTGCGGGTCCCGGAATCGGAACATCCGGCTGTACGCCGATATTCTTCATTGTGCTAAGCTGATATGCTTTTTCTCTTCGCTTCGTATTCTTTACAGGTGAAAGATTGTGTGCGGAAAGTTTCAGCAATCCGAAAGTGATCGCAGCCTGGATCAGCATACTGATCGGGGTCCAGAAAACAACCAGGAAATTATTCCCGGTAATATAATTCAAATCCACTACACTTCGCATTCCCTTGAATGCCACATCTCCCGGATCGACACCAATGAAAAGACCGATACAGTCGAAAATAGTTACTCCCGGATTGACATACAGGAAAAGGAAAATCCAGTCAATATGCGGAGTGTTTGCGACCTGTGAGGAAAGGGTACTAAAAGTATGGGACGCCTCCACAAGTGCATAGACAAGAAAAGTAAACGTCAGTGTTCCGAAAAGAAGGAAGCCCAAAACCACATAGGATAAAACTATGGAAGGGGCGGTTCTTTTCAGGGACGAGGAAAAGAAGATTCCGAATACCGAAACATAAGCCACTTCAAAGATCAGGACTAAAAGCAATCCGAGCAGCTGGAAGAAATTCATACCACCGTAGATGAATACCAGTGCCAGGATCGGGAAGGAAGAAAGAACCAGAAGCGCCGACATAATGGTATTCGAAAGGAATTTACCCATTACAATTTCAAAAGGCGTCATTCTCGTGGTTAACAATACATCCAGTGTCTGACGTTCTCTTTCTCCGGCTACGGAATGACCTGTCAGCGCAGGCGTAACCAGGAAAAGAATTCCTGCCTCCACACAAACCAGCACGATCAACATTGTTGCCAGAGTACGATAATCAATGGCTTGTCCCTGCATTCCCTGTGATGCAATAAAAATCATAAACCCGGCGGCAATCATAAACAAAATCATATTAAACACCAGCATCAGGATCATGATTTTCGGTCTCTTGATATCAATGCTCATGTCCTTAAAAAGAACTGCGTTCTTGGCAAAGAGATTTTTTGTTTTGGATGAACTCATTATTGATTACCTCCCATGTACTGCCTTTGATTGGCAGCTCCAGGCTGATTGTTGTAGTACTGCGGTGCCCCGTTCATTGGCATTCCGTTCATTGGTGCAACGTTCATCGGCATTCCGTTCATTGGCATTCCGTTCATTGGCATTCCGTTCATCGGCATTCCGTTACGCATCGGAGCTCCGTTCATCGGCATTCCGTTCATCGGCATCGGATTGCCCATCGGCATTCTTCCGCCCATTGGTGCGCCCGGTCTTTGAGGATTCTGTCCTCTTGCACGGGTAACGATCTGCATAAACAAAGCTTCCAAACTTCCTTCCTGACGATTGAAGGAAAGGATTGGTACGCCCTTGGATACCAGTTCGGAAAGAAGCGAAGCCTCATCCTGCTTGTTTCCGGTAAAGACAACTTCTATCAGGTTGGCTCTTGCCGTTAAATGCTGTACATTCGGATTCTCCTGAAGGATCTGGAATGTCATATCCACTGCGGAAGGATCCACTGTAATCAGTAACGGGCTCTGCATGGCAGCCGCTCTGTGTATCTCATCAATCGTTCCCTTTAACATAAGCTGTCCGTGATCGATAATACCGATTGTGGTACACATTTCCGAAAGTTCCGGAAGAATGTGGGAGCTGATTATGATGGTTTTACCCATGGAGGAGAGATTCTTCAGGATCTCCTTTAACTCGAAACGCGCTCTGGGATCCAGGCCGCTGGCCGGTTCGTCAAGGAACAGAATGTCCGGGTTATGAACGAGCGCTCTTGCAAGGCAAAGTCTTTGTTTCATACCTCTCGACAAACCGTTTACATCCGCATCCGCTTTGTGTTCGAGCTTCACCAGTCGGAGAAGGTCCATGCAGAGGTTGTCCGCATCATCTCCCACCAAGCCGTATGTTGCAGCAAAGAACTGCATGTATTCCATCGTTGTAAACGCGTTGTATACTCCAAAGAAATCGGGAACATATCCGATCTTGTTGCTTAACATGCGATGGTTGGAAAGCATTCTTTTCCCATCGATAAACACTTCACCCGAATCGGCATCCAGAAGGCCGACGCAGATTCGCATCGTTGTTGTTTTACCGGCGCCGTTGGCTCCGACGAAGCCAAAGAGTTCGCCGTCTTCCACCGTTAGATTTAAGTTGCGCAAAGCATAGAAGTTTCCGTAACGCTTTGTCAGGTTTTTAATTTCAAGCATTTCCGTTCTCTCCTTACTTCTTAACTACCTGAGGCATATCCTCTAAGTTGATTTTCTGTACCATAAGTTCCGTTCTTTCCACACGGTATTTATCATTGGACTGAACATTCTTGGCTGTACTGTCTTTCGGGAAACCGATAACATAAACCGCAGTTGTCGGATCCTGCATATTCTGGAACTCGTCTCTGATTTCTCCGCTCATGAAGGAAAGCATATTGTTGCGACTGTTATACTTTTTGAATCCTTCGGAAAGACTTCCCAGGAAAAATCCGGAAACCATATGCTTATCACCACTTTGGAAAGCAATGTTTATGCTGGAAGACATATTTCTGCCCAATGCCCAGCTCTGTGCCGTCATATCCACGGTGCTTCCCGCTTTCCAGTCGCCGATTACATATGTTTGCGGATAAGACGAACCGGAACCGTATAATGCAGAAGATCTGTCCACTGCAAGAACGACTGCATTTTCCAGATCAACACCCGTGTTGTTCTTAAGGATCAGCTGGTTTGCCAAAGACTGTCCGTTCGGAACATTCGTTACATACTGGGCTTCAAATGATCTGGTATCGGGATAAATACTCTCCAGCGAAAACTGATCGGAACTTAAAGCCACATTTCCTTTAAATCGTACATAGGTCTGGTCAATTTCCTTACGGAAAGCCACACGATAAGTATTCAGATCAACCTTGTCCGAATTGTCATTGTAAGAATGTATCTGGCGCACCAACTGGATATCATAATCATTGGAAAAACCGACTTCGCAAACCTTATTGGAAGGAGTAATCACCGCTACATAGTTTTTCTCCACGGTGGACGGATTGTTCAGTTCCACCACCGTCGCAGCACTGATTCTCGGTCTGATGATACGAGTGGAGAAACCGATACTGAATGTAATAACGGCTACACCCAGAGCAAGAATCGGGTACCAGTACCAGAGTCGGAAGGTTTTGCCCTTTTTCCTGTTTACAAGATAAACAATCAAAATGGCAAGCATATATCCCAACAGGGGAACCACATAGAAAATCAACGGCGGCAAAGGCGCGGATGACAACTGCTCTATAAACCGCTCCGTCTGGTAATTATTATTGAGCGCCTGCGATCCAAGATTGTAATTATAGGACCACGCATTGGATGCCGCATCATATCTTTCAACCACACCCTTTAAAACATAATTCTGAATGATATATTTCAGAATATCTCCGGCATCCTGATATTTCGGCAGGGGATTCATGGTAAAATCGATGCCATACACAGCCACATATCCGTCTGAAGATCTGTAAATTCTTCCGAGTTCAAAATCACCGGCCGTGGAATCCGCATAAATTTCTTCATAACCGATCGTTTTCTCAAATTCCAGAACATCCACCATCTCGGTCGGATATGCATATGTCACGGGATCCGGCTGATACTGCGCATTCCAGTAAGTATAGTAATAGTAATCTCTGCAGTATAAATAATAATCGTCTTCATAATAATACGGCAACGATCCGTCCTCTTCCAAATCATCTTCGGTGAGGAAATTGTTTGCCATATAATCTTCCAGACACTCCTGATCCACTTCATCACGGTAGTTATTATAGATTTCATCGAAGCTTTCCAGGAATTCCTCATCATCCTCCGGGTTGCCGCTCGGAGGATTGTTGTTCAACGTGGTTCCGTATGCCTTCTCACCATAATAGTTCAGACCGAAGGAAGTTTGATAACGGTTCATCTTATCGGGTTTAACATTAAACAGACTTCCGTTTAATTTGGACAATGTTTTCGAAGAGTTGGATCCGGTTCCCACAATCAGAAAACCGCCGCGGCTTACCCAAAGGGAAAGCGCCTCGATCTGCTCGTCCGTTAAAATATCCGTACTGAAATTGCTGATAACGATAACTTCAAGCATATCCAGAGCGTTCACGTCTTCCGGGAAGGTCTCTGCGGTAAGTTCCATCAGATTGGTTTTGAATGTTTCTCTGTCAAAGAACTGCAGATTATCCATGTATCCAAGCGCAGCAAAATCATCGGAAAGAACGCCGATGTCAATGTTCTGAAGAGCCGTTTTATCAACGCTGAAGCGCTTTTCTTCCGACCAAACCACTTTTTCTTTCTTGGTTACCAGACGAATATTTGCTTTGCCCAGATTGTCCACAACCTTACCGGCAAACGTTACCGTCTTGGATTCCCCTTTTCCGAGGGAGAAATCGGTTTCATACAGCAGGTTGTAACCAACCTTGTTTCCAACGATAACCTGAAGTCTTCCGTTAAAATCCGATCCTTTGTTTTCAACGGTAACGATAAACGGAGCATATCTGCCAATCTCGGCCTTGTTGCTATAACCAACTTTCAGTTCTGCGGAAAAATCTTCTGCATCCGCATGTACGACCATTGCGGGCCACAGAATACCCACTATCAGGCACAACACCAAAGCTGCGGCTATCGGGCCTCTCCATCTTTCCTTCATTTCAAATCTTCCCCACTTTCTGTATCATTCGTTTTCAGCGGATACTTCTTCCATCAGAAGTACTCCGGATTCATCTTCTTCCATGCGATAAATCTTTCCCTGTTCGGGTTTTAACGGGCTCTCCGGTGATAACTCTTTTTCCTTGAAAAGCAGTTTGTCTTTGTTACTTTCTTTGGCAACTTCCGAATAATCCGTTCCGATGTACAATTTCAATGTAACCGTACTCTCTTCGGAAGATCCGTCGGTTATAAAACCAATAACACGGGCATATTGGATCTTTGAATCTTCTTCCGCTGCAATTCCCTGCTGTATGGTCTCGGGAGAAAGAGTTGCTTTGTACTTCTGATCCCCTGTCGGATAGGAATCTGTGCCATCGGCTTTGGCGCCCTCCTGCGTCGCTCCTGCCGTAAAATCCCGTGGATCGTACTCCACATCATCGACAGCATCCGTTGTTTCCGCCATTGCGTTTTCTGCCATTTCATATGCAGTCCCGTTTGCATTAAACATTTCTGCGGAAGCCGTTTTGGTGTTTCCTTTTCTTGTCATGGAGACAATAGCCGGAATCACAAGGATAAAAATCAATGCCGCTGCCGCAACACCTCCCGCCCAGGGAAGGATACGGAATATCACTTTTTTCTTCGGTTTTGCCGCAGCCTTAACCGCCTGAACGGGTGGGCTGTTTTTTTCTTTCAGACCGGCCTCGATGCGGTTCCAAAGATCAGGAACCTGATCATTAACCATCTGCCGATACTCTTCTTCCAAACGCTTACTCATAGCCATACCTCTTTAGTTTCTCCAAAGCGTTCTTGTAACGCCAGGTCACCGTACCAAGCGGGGCATGCAGCTCGTCCGCGATTTCCTGAAATGTCATGTCTGACAGAATCTTCATGCTGACCACCAGCCGTTCGGACTCTTTCAGGGAATTCAGGGCTTCCTGCAAACCGACATCGGAGATGACTTCTTCCTCTACCTTGGAGTGTCTGTCTTCCTCTTCCGTAATTTCCTCCGTCAGAATTTCACGTTTGTTCTTACGAAGAAAATCCAATGCCATGTTTCTCGCCACCGTAGCCAGATAAGCCTTGTGACCGTTCGTTGCCGGGCGATATCCGTCCGCAATGTCCCAAAGCTTAATGAAAAACTCGCTGGTCAGATCCTCTGCATTTTCACGGGAAGTCACGATACCGTATATGATTGTGTAAATGTAGGAAAGATAGGCAACATAGATATCTTTCAGACCATCTTTGTCACCGGCCTTGATTCTTTCCATACACCGGTTGAATTCTTCCTGTGTCAAAGGAATTCCTTTCCGAGTCTTTCATGTAAGATACGTTTGGACTCTTAATTTTTATGGTTTATTTGGCAGATTCCAATAAATTTTTACATTCTTCCACGCTAAACGTGTAATCGGTATTGCAAAAACCGCAGTTTAAGGTAACATCTTTGCCTTCGTCAATTAAGGACTGCAGTTCCTTTTTCCCCAGACTGACAAGTGCTTTCTGCACTCTTTCTTTACTGCAGTTGCAGTAAAATTTTGTATTTACGGTATCCGTGATCTGCGGATCCATGCCTTTGGCGATCCGATCGATCAACTCTTCCGCACTTTTCCCTTCGGCAAAATGCGAAGTAACACCGGTAATCTCTTTTAAATTCTCTTCCAGTTTGGTAATGGTTTCTTCTGCGGCAAACGGAAGCAGCTGTACGATGAATCCTCCTGCTGCCATCACGGAGTAATCCTTTCCGACCAGCACACCAAGTCCGACGCTGGACGGAACCTGTTCGGAGTTGGCAAAATAATAGGTCAGATCCTCGGCAATCTCTCCGCTGATTAAGGGAGTTTGTCCGACATAGGGTTCTTTCAGTCCCATGTCCTGAATGACATCCAGTCTTCCTCTGCCCACAGCGCCAGCAACGTCCAGTTTTCCTTTCGCGTTTAACGGAAGATCCACAACCGGCTGATTTACATAGCCTTTCACATTTGCCTTGGCATCAGCGGTAACCGTGATTCCTCCGAGTGGACCGTCGCCGGTGATTTTTAATGTTAAAAGATCATCTTCGCCCTTCAGCATCGTGCTCATCATGGCCGCCGCACTCATCAGTCTGCCGAGAGCTGCCGTTGCCACAGGGGTCGTTCCGTGTCTTGTTGCGGCTTCCTGCACCATTTCTTTCGTTTCTGCGGCAAAGATACGGATTTGCGCATCTGCTGCCGTTGCACGTACAATTCGATCCATGTATATCGCGTCCTTACTTTCCTTTTTCTCTTGCAACAATGATCATACGTTCCGTTCCCGGCCGTACCTTTCCGCCGTCCTTTTCATCAAAAGCCTTGACGAAGACCATTCCCGCGCTCTTTATGGCTTTTTTTACTTCAGCCAGTGTATATGCCCTCTGCAGATGAATCTCCTCGCTCTTGCGATAAACATCTTTCTCACGAATGAAGAGGGTTAAGTCATATTCGTTTAAATGCTTCTTGGCATCGTAGTAGTTTTCCCAGATATAACTGCATTCATCCAGATTCTGCGCTTCCACAGTGCTTGCCATGACATCCCGGTAAAAATGTACGGTCTTTAAGTCAAAAACGAAAATCCCCTTCGGATCCAGGTAATTGTTGACCAGTTTCAAGACTTTAACCAGGTCTTTTTCTTTGGTCAGGTAGTTAATGCTGTCGCAGGTACTGTAGATTGCCCTGACGGTTCCGTACAGTTCAAAGTTTCGCATATCCTGCTGCAGATACAGGATACCCTCTGCGCCGTTTGCATATGCTTCCTGCAGCATATCCGCCGAGGCATCCACACCGATCATGTCATATCCGAGTGAGCGAAAACGCCTTGCCATCTCACCGGTGCCGCAGCACAGGTCCAAAACCAGGCCGTCTTTTATTCCGTTTTCCCGAAAGATTCGATGAATGATTTTCTCCCACCGGCCATACGGAATATCCTGCATAATCTGCGCATAAACGCCGGCAAAATCAGTATATGTCTCCATTTGCGTTCCTTTAATCCACACGATACCGAAGCGGTAAAAAAGTAAAAAAGGAACACGTGCGCAGTTATTCTGCGCCTGTGCTCCTGGGAATTATATGTGAAACAGTTTGGTAAAGACTTCCGGGAAAGCATAAAAGATGGTCAGCATAATTGCCGATGCCATAACAAGCCCGATTAACTCCGCTATTATCGCCTTCTTGATGTCCATCTCAAGCAGGGAAGCGATTAAGGAACCCATCCAGGCTCCGGTACCCGGAAGCGGAATGCCTACGAAGAGGATTAGTGCAACAAATTCACCGTTTTTGAATTTATCGCTTTTTTTCATCGCCTTCTCTTCGAACCAGTTGGCTATCTTTCCCAAAAACTTATTTTTCTTCATCCACTTAAAGATCTGTTTGATAAACAGAAGAATGAAGGGGATCGGAATAATGTTTCCGATGATACAAAATAATGCCGCTCTCCAAAGCTCCAAATCCACAAGTTTGGAAAAAATGATTCCTCCACGGAGTTCCACCAGGGGAACCATGGAGATGATCAAAGCGGCGAGTTCTCTCGGCAATCCATGGAAGGTCGAGACAAACCAATCATATACGACGCTCATTTTTACTCCTTATGTTTCATTCCCTTTTCACACAAAGTATATTATAGCATACTCTGCTGTCAATTTGCAATTTTTGAGGCATTTTTTGTGATTTTTTTAACCATAAAAAACCCCTGCGGATCGGCAGGGGCTTAATTGCTTTCTACTAGCGATGCAGGATTTCCGCCAATGCTTTGATCAGCTCATCCATTTCGGCGTCCGTTCCGATGGAAATACGTAGATACTGATCGATTCTGGGCTTGGAAAAATGCCTTACGATTATGCCTCTTTCTCTGAGTTTCTTCATGATCTCGGATGCGTCCATCGCAGGATGTGAAGCGAAAATAAAATTGGTTTTGCTGTCACGGAATACAAATCCCAAAGACTTAAGCTGTAATTTGACCCGCTCTCTGGTGGCGATCACTGCCTGCACTTTTTCCCTGAAATATGCATCATCCCGGATTGCTTCCACACCGAGCAGAAGGGACGTTGTATTCATCGTATAGGAGTTAACGGAAAACTTCACATCTTTTAAATACTTAATCAAAAGCTTACTTCCGAATGCCATTCCGATTCGCATACCGGCCATGGATCTGGACTTGGAGAATGTCTGCACGACAAGCAGGTTCTCGTATTTATCAATCAGGTCGATCACGCTCTCGGCGCCAAAGTCCACATAGGCTTCATCGACGATAACCACCGTATCCGTGTGTTCTTTTAAGAAATCTTCCATCCAGGCTTTCGGCTTGGCGACTCCGGTCGGTGCATTCGGATTGGCAATGACAATACCGCCGTTTTCCATTCGGTAATCTTCTGCGCGAATCTCAAAATTCTCATCCAGGGGAATCTGTTTATAAGGAATACCGTAAACCTCTGCCCAAACATCGTAGAATGAATATGTGATATCCGGGAAAAGAACCGGTTTTTTGCTGTTAAAGAACGTTAAAAATGCCATCGAAAGAACATCATCCGAGCCTACACCGACGAAAAGCCGGTCTCTCGAGATGCCGTAATAATCAGCAATCGCTTCTTCCAAGATTTCGCAATCCGGTGCCGGATATTTCCTTAAAACGGACGGATCCTCTGCCAGTTTCAGCAGCGCATCGCGCACGCCGGGAGCCGGAGGATAGGGATTTTCGTTGGTATTTAATTTGATCAGATTCGGTATCTTGGGCTGTTCTCCCGGAACATAGGGAGTCACCTTTCTGAAATTATCTTCAAGAGCCATTTTATTTCCTCTTTCGTTTTGTTCCGTACTGTTACAGGACATTTCATTATAGTGCTCTTTTTTCCATTCTGTCAACGCATCCCACCCCGGCTTTCTTACCTATACCGGCTGTTCCTATCCGGCTTCGTGAATTTGGATTTTGCGCTCCACATGAAGGGAATACATGTGTTTTTCCAGAAAGAGCGCAACCGGCTGATAACGGTAGATTGCAACAAAAAGTCCCGGAAGCAGTATGCAGAAATCATCGCACTCCGCTTTCAGAAGTGCCCGTTTGGTGAGACGGATGGCGAATCCCTGTGTCTTTCTTTGAATAAATGCATTGGAAAGAAAATGTTTCCTTCCGTCTTCATCCACCCACATCACCCTGGCGGTGCGAAACAGCATCAACCATGCATAAAACAGCATAACTGCACCGGCCAGCGTAGAGGCAGAGATTGTGGTTACAATCTTCACCGGTGCGGGAAGATCCGCATACCACTGCAACAGACTTTTTTTCTTTGGCAAAACAGGCTCCGTGGGTTCTGCGGTAACCGGTTTTATTTCTTCTTTACGTTCTTCTTCCAACGGTTTTTCTTCGACTTTTGGCGGTTTTTCCTCCTCCGGCTCCTTGACCATAACAGCCGGACTTACTTTCGTCGGATGCTCTTCGGCAGGTTTCACCTCTTCTTCCGGTGTAGCCGGTACAACCTCCTCTTCGCTCTCCGGCTCGGGACTTGGAACAGACGGCGGTGCGGGCTTTATGATATTGCTTACCGATACCGTTTTTTCGGAAATATTTCCCAAACTGTCCCTGACATATACCGTATATTCGCCGTTTTCATTTACCGTAAAAAAATCTTCTTCCATGAAATCCGTTCCGTTCAGGCTATATGCCTGCTCATGCAGTCCGTTTTCGTCTTCGGCCTCCACAGTCAGGATGACGGGTTCCGTCGTCTGCGTTTCCGTACTGAACGTAACACTCGTAATCTCCGGCCCTGTACGGTCGATATTTCCGATGGTAACGGATTTGCTGAGGGAATACCCGATCCCATCCTCTTCATACTCGGTAGTCAACGTAAAAACACCGTTTTTAACCACAGTAATGCTGCTGCCGAGCTTCTCGGGTCCGGATTCTTTGTCGGCTTCCTCCTCATCTTCTTCCGATTCTTCCTGAGGATCTTCAGGTTCTTTCGTTCCATCCGAAGTTTCCTCGAATTCTTCCCCGAGAGCGTCCTGCCCTTCTTCCTCTGTATCCTCAGGCTCTTCTTGCCAGGAAAATTCAGGCTTCGCAAGCTCACCGTGATAGGTTGCCGTAAGAGTCACTTCTCTTGCCGGATCCGTTGTGGAAATATCGATATCAACCATTCCCATCTCCGTCTCCTCCGTATTTCCGCAGACATAATCCATGCATTCATGGTTATGCATAGTGTTAAAATTCACGGGGGAATAATTAGAACATCCGCCTTCCGGATTGCTTCCGTACGGGCTGTTATAGCAGGCATACCCCTCACTGTACCAGGTTTCCCCGCAACTGCAGGTACACCGGTAGACGTAGCCGTGGAGCGCACCGCCGCAGTTCGGACAGATATCCTCGTAGGTCTTATTCAGGCTTCCGGGACTGTCGGACTCCTGCCTTCTCACCACTTTCCCAAGACAGGCTTCGGAATGATGATGAAGAAGAGGAAATGAAATCCCCATACTCCTTGCCCGAACCGGTAAAAGGAAAGCACCAACCAGACTTGTGGCCATTATGCCGCAAATCGACAACACAATAATTCTTTTTTTACACAAAATACAATTCTCCTTTCTTTGGTTTTTGGATTGAAAATGTTGAAAAGTTGCACGAATTGTGCGGATGCCAAACAAGAACTGTTTGGCGGATAACCATACTGTATCATTTTTCTCCCGATAAGGGAAGAGGGAAAATAAAAAAAGGAACGGCACCAAACCGTTCCTTTCGTTTCTGTCATTCTTTTTCTTCTTTCGGAGTCTCCATGGTTCTGATTTCCACCAGAGGTCCGCCTTTTCCTTCGATGTAATCCCCGGTAATCGTCACTTTTCCGATGTTTTCATCCTTGGGAATTTCATACATGATATCCAGCATGAATTCCTCTATGATGGCGCGAAGAGCTCTGGCACCGGTATCTCTCTCCATGGCCTTTTTGGCAATGGCACGATACGCGCTATCGTCAAATTCAAGCTTTACTTCGTCCAGCGCAAGAAGTTTCTGATACTGCTTAAGGATGGCATTCTTCGGCTCTTTCAGAATTTCTGCCAGCATTTCCTCATTCAGCCCTTCTAAGGGACACAGGATCGGCAGACGACCGACAAACTCCGGAATCATACCGTATTTCTTGATATCCTCTACGGTAACTCTTTTTAGGAGATCTTTCTCTTTATCAAATTTATCCTTCAGTTCTCCGTTAAATCCAATGGATGTCTGCTTGGATAATCTGGCTTTGATGATTTCCTCCAGATCCGGGAAGGCACCGCCGCAAATAAACAGGATATTTCTGGTATTTACGGTAGTTAAAGGCACCATGGCATTCTTACTGGTGGAACCGACAGGCACTTCAATATCCGCTCCTTCAAGCAGCTTCAGCATTCCCTGCTGAACCGATTCACCGGATACATCTCTGGACTTGGTGTCCTGCTTCTTGGCAAGTTTATCGATCTCGTCCACGAAAACGATACCGCTTTCCGCACGTTCCACATCATTGTCCGCCGCCATTAAAAGTTTGCTTAAAACACTTTCGATATCATCACCGATATATCCTGCTTCGGTAAGAGATGTGGCATCTGCAATCGCAAGAGGAACATCCAGAAGCTTCGCAAGCGTTTTTACCAGATAAGTTTTGCCGCAACCGGTCGGGCCCAGCATGAGAATATTGGATTTTTCAATCTCAATCTCGTCCATGGTCTGGGTAGCCACTCGTTTGTAGTGATTATAAACCGCTACGGAGATAATCTTCTTCGCATGTTCCTGCCCGATGATATACTCATCCAGCATTGCTTTAATCTTATGCGGTGCAGGAACCTTCTTGATATCGATCAAAGGAGGATCGCCCTCTTTACGCTCTTTTTTCTTAATCCTGGTGCGCTCAAGGTTCGGATTCTGTCCGCCGAAAATACTTCCAAGGTTCAGGAAAAGGGGAGGCGCGGACTCTTTGGAAGACTTCTTTTCTTCCTTCTTCTCTTCGCCTTCTTTATCCGGCTCATCCTTCTTCTCACCGGAGGGCATAACCGAAGGCATTCCGGCATTTCCCATCATTTTGGTCAGGTCGTCCAACTGTCCGTTGGCCGACATTTCGCCGATCATATCAAAGGACTTCTGCAGGCAGTCGCTGCAGATGGACAGTCCTTCCTGAAGTTTGACCATTTTACCGGCTACGGATTCGGTTCGGCGGCAAACCGCACAGACCTCTTCGTATCCTGAATTGTCATGATTATTGTTTTCGCTCATTTGAATTCCTAACTGTTTTACGGGTTTGTAGTTTTCTTGTCTTCCAGGGTTACCTTGGTTTCGTATGTATTGAACTGTCCGTTCTCGAATCTTCTGTAGGTAATGGTTACTTCCGCACCGGATGGATAAGAAGCCAGGTACTGCATCAGTTCCGTAGTGGAAACAACGGATTCACCCTCGAATTCGGTTACGATATCTCCGGCCTGGATTCCGCCCTTATCGGCAGGGCTTCCGGGTGTTACGGATCTGACATAGATTCCGACAGGAATCGGAACACCGCTGTTGGTTCTGGAACCGCTCTTAACCGTATAACCGCTGATACCGAAGTAACTCTGCTGCTCAGCCGGAAGTTCTTCCAGTTCTTTCTTCTCGATCAGTTTCTCAATAATCGGTCTTGCCGTATCGATCGGAATTGCATATCCCATACTCTCGACGGAACTTCCGTCCAGCTTATTGGAGTTGATACCGATTAACTGACCCTTCATGTTTAAAAGTGCACCACCGGAGTTACCGTGGTTAATTGCGGCATCCGTCTGAATGAAAACACCTTTTTCTCCGTTTTCCGTTAACATCTCTCTGTTTAAAGCGGAGATGACGCCATATGTTACGGACTGGCCGTAACCGAGCGCATTTCCGATGGCTACGCAGGACTCGCCGACAACCAGATCGGCGGATGTTCCGATCTGCGCAAGCTTAATGGCACTCTTGGTGGAACCGCCGAGGGAATCCATTTTAACGGTAATTACCGCCAAGTCGTTGGATACTTTTTTACCCTTTACTTCCGCATTCGCCGTGGAAGCATCGCAGAACTGGACGGAAATTTCCTTTGCGTCGGCAACAACATGATAATTGGTTGCAATGAAAAGGTTTTCGTCATTCTGTCCGACGATTACGCCGGTACCGCTGGCTGCGGCTTCCTGTACCATACCGTAATAATTATAATCCACTTTGGTATTGATAATAACAACGGCAGGCATGCAGGCTTCCGCAATCTCGGGAACCGTCATCTCTTCCGTTACATTTGTTCCTTCAATTCCGCCGTCGGGATCGGCTGCCAGAATGGTTCCGCCTTCGCTGGTAATTTCACTGGTGACCGGACCCGGATTCTCCGAAGGATTTTCGGAAGTAACAATTGTAGGGTTATTGTTTACCAATTTCAGTTTATTCGGCAGAAAATGTAACATTGCAAGGATCACACCACCTGCAACCAAACCAAATACCAATCCGGACGCAGCCATGAGCAAAAGACGGATACCGAACGGCTTGGACTTTTTCTCCTTGTTTTTCTCAGGCTTTTGAGGCTGCGGTTTCGCAGGTGCCACAGGCTGGGGTGCCACGGGCTGGGGTGCTGCTGCAGACTGAACCGGCTGAGGATTCTGCTGAATGGGAGAAGCTTCAAACACGGGTGCAACAGGCTGAGGTGCTACTGCAGGCTGAACCGGCTGAGGATTCTGCTGAATCGGGGATGCCTCAAATGCGGGTGCTGCTGCGGACTGAGGAACTATAGGCTGAGGTGTCGGTGCAGGCTGAACCGGTGCTGCAGTCTGTGCAGGTACTTCCGGCTGGACCTGTGCCACATTCTGCGCCTGTGCAGCACGAAGTCTCTCCTCTTCCGCTTTGGCGGCGATCTCGCTGCTCAAATCGGAATGATATGTATTTCCCGCCGTCTGCGCATTCGACATATATTCGTTATTGACGTAACGTCCGAAACGGTTTACTCCGTCAATGGTAGTTGTTGTCTGATGACGTTCCGGTGCAGGTGCAAAAACCTGACCCTGATTTCCGGAATAGGTGTATTCCTGGGAATTCATGTTCTGACCGTTTTCATTCATTTCCTTATCTCCTTTCCTCGGGGGACATTCCGTATCCGCTGTATGGATTGATCCCCGCCGTTGCGTTCCGGATATTCTTCTTCATCCAGTACTCTCTGTTGGTCGTATATTTTAAGATACGTTTTTCGGACAATTTTTTATAGTTTTTTCCGTACTTAAATCCAAAATATTTGTAAGCGCAGGTAATCAGAAATCCCGGAATCAGATGGTATTTCTTTTTGGACTTCAGAAAAGCAATGGTCCGTTTTACCAGCTTCTTGCCTTCCGCCGTAGGCGGAACCGCATCAAAAATCTCCGGATGTTCTGCCTGTGATACACCGTTATCAAAATTCCGGCGGAACTGCTCCTTATTCGTATAATGATGCGAATGGATTACTTCCGCATCCGGAACATACGCAATCCTGTATCCCTTGGCAATCGCTTTCGCGGCAAAAATCATATCCTCATTAAATAACGTATATTCCACAAAGCCGCCCAGTTCATCATAAAGGTCTCTCCGGTAGGCCGCACAGACATTGGAAAAGAAGTATGTCTTAATTCCCATGGCCTGCAAATCCTTCTTGGACTTGATCCTGCCCTCCTTCGGATAATTAAAATGTCTGGTATAGCTTTCAATAATCCCGGCGTTTTCCCTGGGAAGCTGCCTTGCATAGGCAAATTCCGCTTTGCCTGCGATTAAGGGTTTTAACAGATTTTCGACCAGATGAGCATTCTTCGGCATGGCATCATCCGTCATACAGATAAAATAGTCCGCCTTCGACTTTGATACGCCTTCCCTTCTGGTATGACCATGGTCAAATTCCATCTTGGAGATATGCGTCACACTCACATTATGCTCTATTTCAAACTGGTGTCCGTAAAGCATTCCGGAGAAGTAACGCTCCTCCGTATTCATGATGATGATACGGTTAATGGGATATGTCTGCTTCTCCAGACCCTCAATCAGTTTTAGGAATCGTTCATTCGGTTTATAGGTGGGGATGATCACATCCACCGTGGGTTGATTGCTCATTCTTTAACCTGCATTGTAATATGCTAACCTTAATTCTAACTTAAAAGGGAATTGCCTTACGGCAATCCCCTATATTTTAACTCTAATCTGCCGGGATTGGCAACTTTTTCCTTTTGGTCCGATTGGCTATCTTCCGATGTAGGGTGCCGTATCGGAGTGAATCTTCTGGCTGTAGCTTTCCACATTGGAAGAAGGAGTATATTCTACATCCGGATATAAGAAGGAATGAAGCTCCGTTACATTGCTGGTCAGATCCACGGGAACAACGCAGCTACCCTTGTTACCGATCATACCGGTTGCAAGTCCGTCATCGAACGGGAATCCGGTCGTCTCGGAAATGTGATAAGAAGCAATATTGGTTACCTTCTCAAGAAGCTCTGCAGAAGTAAAGCTCGTTGCAACCAAAGGGAATACCTCATCCATCAACTGGTTTAACTGTGCAGGGTTCATTCTCTGAGCTTTCTTCATAATCTGCTCAAGAACGGTTCTCTGGCGCTGTGTACGCTGGAAGTCATTTCCGATGTAACGGATACGGCAATATGCAAGTGCCTGCTGTCCGTTTAAGGTCTGTAAACCGGAGTGTGTTACGGGTGTGTAGTCGGAAATCAGCTTATGCGGATTATCTTCCGTAGCATAGATGGAAGCCTGATAGTCATTTAAGTAACTGATTTCATTGTCATGAACATCGATTTCCACGCCGCCTACGGCATCTACGGCATTGATAACGCCCTGGAAACCAATGGTGACGAAATCGGTGATATACAGGTCAAGGTTCATGTTTAACATGTTGATTGCCTGCTCATATCCGCCTCTTGCATATGCGGAGTTACACTTATTATAAGAATCGTTTCCTACATTCAGATAGGTATCACGATAAACGGATACTAGTTTAATATCCTTGGTTTCGTTATTGATGGAACAGATCATGATCGTATCTGTTCTGGTAGACTTGGAAAGAGTGGTGCTGTTTGCGTTCTTATCACGAACATCCACACCAAACAATGCGATATTGGTATATTTCTTCATATCTTCATTGTTTTCGATATTCTCTTTAACCTCGGAGGATACTTTGATATTCTCCGAATTAAGTTCGAAGTTCTTAATACCGGTCTTTTTGTTAGTGGTCTTGATAACGAAAATCAGGGCTACGATGGCAACAGCCAAAACCAGCAACTCAACAATGAGTAAAACTATTTTCCTTTTCTTCACACGTCTCTTGGCAGACATTCGTCATTTCCTCCCAACCAAGTATCTGAAATGTACACATACGAATACATTCTACTACTGTTTTCGGAAAGTGTAAAGGGATAAAATATAGGCAAAAAATCACAAATCTTTTCCGCTAATATGCGTTTTTATTGATAAAACCTTTAAAAATCGTCAGAAATAAAATTTTAATATCAAATCCCAATGTCCAGTTCTCAATATAGTAGATATCGTAGTCAATTCGCTTGCGAATGGACGTATCTCCGCGGTATCCGTTCACCTGTGCCCAGCCGGTAAGACCCGGACGAACCTGGTGTTTGATCATGTAACGGGGAATCTCCTCTTTAAACTTTTCAACCCACTGCGGACGTTCCGGTCTGGGGCCGACCAGGGACATATCTCCTTTTAATATGTTGAAAAACTGCGGAATCTCATCCAGACTGGTCCGGCGGAGGAATTTGCCGATTTTCGTAACTCTCTCGTCATCCTTGACCGTCCACGCCTTGGCCTCATCCGCCTCGGTCTGCATCCGCATCGTACGGAATTTGTACATTTCAAACTCTTTGTTATGTAAACCGACTCTCGTTTGTTTAAAAATGACTTTTCCCTTGTCCTGTGCTTTAATCGCAATAGCCGAGAAAAGCATAACCGGGGAAAAGACCACAATCGCCACCAGCGAACCGAAAATATCCACGATACGCTTTAAAACCCAGTTTCCGGTATTGGTCAGGGGCACTCTTCGTATATTGATCACGGGAAGCCCCATCAGATCCTCCGTATACGGTCTGGAAGGGATCACGGAATTATAATCGGGAATAAATTTCGTATGTACGCCGAATTTCTCGCATTTGTTAACAACCTCTTCCAAATAGTCATAGTCCGCCAGGGAAAGTGTAATGGCGATCTCGTCCATTTTATTCTCCGGAAGGATAATATCCAGATTTCCGATGGTTCCGAGAACTTTAATACCCCTGTAAACCGTTCCCGCGGGGATGGTATTGTCCAGAATACCGCAAACCATATAGCCCCATTCGGGATTTGCAAGGATACGGTCAATATACTGCTCTGTCGCTCTGGAGTAACCGACCAGAAGGATATGCTTTAAATTATAGCCCTTTTTACGGAAAGTACGCAGGATTCCGCGCACAATCCGGCGCATCAGGATCATCAGGAACGAATTGATTCCCGCAAAGATCATAATCATCGAACGGGAAAAGTTCGGCTGATTGACGATATAGAGTGCCACGAAGAAGGTGATCAGTCCAATAATATTGGCTCTGATAACGTCGACACCCTCTCTCCAGGCGGAGGAATTTCTCTTCGAACGGTACAGATTCATCATATAATAGACGATCAGATAGCCGGGAACAATGAAATAGAGCGCGGCAAAATAGGTCTCCATCGGCAATACGCCGGTTTCCGCATCTCCGAACAGGATAATACGGATAAACCACGCCGCAATATAGGAAACAAGCGTAATCAGCGCGTCAAAAACGACGTGAAGACGATTAAAATGTGCCTGATTGTCCTTAATCAACGTTCTTCTCCCTCAACTTAGAAATTAAACATTCTCCTGAAAGTTCCCACGATCATCTCCCACTGGATTTCAAAGGAGCGGGACATCATCTTTGGGGTAAAATTCACTCTTTTCGCCATGGCATCCGAGGTCTTGATCAGTTCCTTCCCTTCCTTAATGCCTTCGTTATATGCCTTAAGAAGGTCTTTCTTTGCAAAATAGGAGCGCTTGATGGCTCTTCCGAGCCACATGGCCGGTGCATTGATAAACCTCTGCCACGGCAATTGATTCTTATATGCCAGATAAATGGTATTTCTGGCGGAAAGTCGTACCTTAAACTCATTATGCTGCGATCCGGAAGTCGCACTTCCCGCATGATAGCAGATGGCAATGGGCTCATAGAAATTATAAAAGCCATGGAGTTTCGCCCTGTATCCGATATCGATATCCTCCAGATAGCAGAAATGAAGTTCATCGAACAGACCGAACAGTTCGAATCCCTCCCTGCGGTAAATCGCAGCACCCGCACAGGCTGCAAAAACATTGCTTCGGAAAATAAAATCCGCCACGCTTCGTCCTTTGCCCCTTGCAAATGCCCATCCGAGCGTACAATAGAAATCTCCCGCATCATCGATCAGCGTCTGGTTATACATGTTGACGAGTTTCGCCTGCACAGAAAAACAGCTGGGCCTGGGATCGATTGCCTTATACAGTTTTTCCACAAAATCACTGGCCACGGTCGTGTCGTTATTCAGCAGAATGATATACGGAGAACGCGTTGCCTTAATTCCGTCGTTAACAGCCGCGGCAAAACCGCCGTTCGTGGAACGCTCAATCAGCCTGGTCCTCGGATAGGAGTATACAAGATCAGCAATGCTTCCTTCCGTCGAAGCATCGTCCACAACGCAGACATCAAAATCGGTCATGGTCTGGTTCTGCAAAGAATCCAGACAGCCTTTTAAATAACCGCTGCCGTTATAATTTGGAATAACAATGGAAACCGCTGACAAGTCTTATCCTCTTTTCTGTGTAGGTTCGTACAGGATGATATATCCCATTTCTTTTAATTTCTCACAAAACAGAATGCTCTTGGTTATCGCATCCTGTGCTTTTACTTTCTTCGGATCCCCGACAATGTTATGAAACATTTCCTGAAGCTGCGGTCTTACAATCATGTTTCGGACATCTCCCGCGGGAATCTCCTGCTGAAGTGCCGCACGATGAAGATAGCCGGTATAGCCCTTCGGCAGATTCTTGTAATACAGTGTTCCGTCCGCTTTCATCGCGCCTCCGCTGATCCGTCCGAAAGTATAAAGCGGTCCGCATACGGCTCCGACCTCGGGACGGTTGGCGAACACATCAGGATAATAATACAAATGATAAAATCCAAGATGCGGTGTCGGATCAACGACCACTTCCCATTTCTTTTTCCTGCAAAAGTCCTCAATGGCCTTTTTCCCGTTATCATACGCATACCGTTTTGCCTCGGTATTGACGGATGTGGAACCTTCGTACGTTCTCCAGTGATACAGAATACGGGGAATATGAACCACTTCCTCGTTATGTTCGAGCGCATGGGCTGTAGCCCGTAAAATCAAATCATAGTCCTGACTTCCGTCATATTCCGGCCGGAAACGCAATTCTTTCATTAAATCCGCGCGCATCACCAGAAAATGGCAAATATAATTGTTCGTAAGCAGCAGATCCAAATTCAGCTTCTTTTTCCGGTTCGACTCGAAGAAAGTGTGCATCTTCTCGTCCGCTTTATCTTCATCCGTATAAAGGAATGCCGGAGAACTCTTGATAATTGCCTTTGCCACATAATAAAGGCAATCTCTGGTCAGCACGTCATCATGATCCAAAAGACCGATATAATCTCCCGTAGCCGCTTTTAGCGCCTCGTTGGTATTATTGGAGATCCCCCTGTTCGCAGGCAGTTCCAGATAACGGATTCTCTCATCCTCAATTACTAAGTTTGAGAGTTTCTTTTCGTCGGAAGCATCCGCAATGATCAGCTCCCAATTGGTATAAGTCTGCCGTAACATGCAGTCGATCAGCTCAATGAAGTACTTTTCATTTGTTTCGTATGCAGGTACAAGCACGCTGATCTTAGGCGCTTCTCCGAGATCCGTTTCAAACTGTTTCACCAATTCTTCACCCGGAGCTTCCTTGTAAGCAAACTCTGGATTTTCCTTGGTGAAAATTCTCTCGGTCACGGCAACCGCCGTTTTGCGGAAGCCGTTCCTGTTATAATATCGTTTGGTCTGATTCAGACGTTCTTTTAATCCCATAAGTATCCCCGTTCCCCTTTACGGTCTGACTTACATTCCTTAAATCATGCTCTTTAATGCGTCGGTTAATGCGTTCAGTTTTTCTTCCGCATCCTTAAGAGAGTTTCCTTTTACTCCCATATAAAACTTGATCTTCGGCTCGGTTCCGGAAGGACGTGCGCAACACCAGGAATCCTCGGTAAGATCAAAGTAAAGTACATTGGAAGTCGGAAGACCGGTCTTACCTTCGGTGTTTGTTTCATAGTTAATCACATAATCCTTCTTGTAATCCCTGAATTCACGTACTTTCCATACACCGAATTCCTTCGGAGGATTGGTACGCAGTTTCTCCATCATGGCAGCAATTTCTTCCAAACCTTCTTTGCCCTTCTTGGTGATGGCATACTGGGTTTCCTTGTAGTAGCCGTATTTCTCGTATACTTCAATCATCATATCCCAAAGGGTGATGCCCTGCTTCTTGCAGTAGGAAGCGACTTCGCTTAAGCACATAACGGCTACGATGGCATCCTTGTCTCTTGCATGCGTTCCCGCAAGACATCCGTAGGACTCTTCCAGACCGAATACATAATTGTTGCAACCGGTCTGCTCGAAGATTTTGATCTGCTCTCCGATATATTTAAATCCGGTCAGGGTTTCAATTTCCTTTACGCCGTAATTTGCGGTAATTGCTTTTGCCAGATTGGTGGTTACGATGGTAGTTACCAATGCGGGATTCTCCGGCATGGTTCCGTTTAAGGTTCTCTCCCTTAAAATGTATTCACAGATCAACATACCTGACATATTACCGGTGAACGGAACATACTCTCCGCTCTTCGTATCCAGTGCATAGATACCGAGTCTGTCCGCATCCGGATCCGTTGCCATAACGATATCCGCACCGACTTCCTTCGCAAGTTTCAATGCAAGCGTAAATGCCTTCGGATCTTCCGGATTGGGATAATCCAATGTTGTAAAATCGGGATCCGGAAGTTCCTGCTCGGGAACCACATATACATTCTCGAAACCGAGTTCGGAAAGAACGCGGCGAACGGGAACATTACCGGTTCCGTGGAACGGTGTATATACAATCTTGATATCTTTGGCAACTTCCTTAATTATCTCGGGATGGATGATCTGCTTCTTTAATTCCACCATGTACAGGTCGTCGATTTCCTTGCCGATTACATTGTAAAGACCCTTTGCGATCGCATCGTTCTTATCCATGGTCTTAACGGTATGGTAATCGGTAATCGCGTTGACTTCACCGATGATGTTTACATCGTGAGGAGGAGTAACCTGTGCGCCGTCCTCCCAATAAACCTTGTATCCGTTGTATTCGGGCGGGTTGTGGCTTGCCGTAACCACAATACCTGCGATACATTTCAGTGTACGAAGCGCGAAGGAAAGCTCCGGAGTGGGACGAAGTGCATCAAAAACATATGCCTTGATTCCGTTTGCAGCAAGGCAAAGCGCTGCTTCATCCGCGAATTCGGGAGACATTCTTCTGGAGTCGTATGCAATGGCAACGCCCTTATCCTGTCCGTTATTCTTAACAATATAATTTGCCAGTCCCTGGGAAGCCTTTCTTACAGTGTAGATATTCATGCGGTTTGTTCCCGCACCGATCACACCACGGAGTCCGCCGGTACCGAATTCCAGATCCTTGTAGAAGCGGTCCTCTACTTCCTTCTCATCGTTGCGAATGGCCAGTAACTCCTCCTTGGTCTTCGCATCGAAATAATCATCCGCAAGCCAAAAATCAAACTGTTCTTTGTAGTTCATAATGTATCTCCTTTCAATCTTTCACTACTTTAAGCGTATAATCCAGATATTTCAAACTGAAATTCGGATTGTAATACGGGTCTCCCTTGGCGATTTCCTTCTCCCATTTGGTTTGGAAGGCTTTGTTCTCCTTCTGAAGAATATTCTTTCCTGCTTCATCCGTATCGGCGGGCGCATAGGGAATTTCCTCCACATATGCTTCCGCAAACGGTGTAAAGACATTCAGTTTCTTTTGTGCACGAAGTTTCATGCACAGATCCGCATCATAGTAGAAGCGTTCGAAGTTTTCGTCGAATCCTCCCACCTTCTCCCAATCTACAGTTTTTACCATCATCGCATTTCCCGATACGGCGCTCATGTTCTGCGCATAGCACAGTCTTCCCATGTATCCTATATGCGTATATTCACAGCCGTAATGCACATGTCCCACGGTACCATAGTCCCCGAGACCCAAGATCAGTCCGGCATGCTGGATCTTTTTATCCGCGAAAAGATATTTGCCGCCTACCGCTCCGATATCATCTCTTTGCGCATACATCAGAAGTTCTTCCGCAAAATCCGATGAAATCAGTTTGATTCCGGGTTTTAAGAAGAGCAAATACTCGCCCGCTGCCGCTTTGGCGCCTTCGTTAAAAAGTGCCGGAATACTGTGTTTCTCACTTGCCGTGATCACTTTGACGAACGGAAGATCCGCATGTTTTTCCTTCATGGCTGCGGCTTCGGTTTCGTCCTCCGCCACAAGGATAAGTTCGGCAACCTCCTCGTCCGTTTTACCTACGGAATCCAGGGTATCCAGATAAGAGGTATCTTTCTTCGGAACGGGAAGGATATAGGATACTTTCCCCTCCGTCGTAATCTCGTATTGCAGACGAAAAATCGTCTCAAACGCTCTCGTACTGGTAATAATCGTATTGTAAATGCCAAACTGGTTTAAATGATCATCCACAGCTCTTTTCGCCGCATCCACGGCATAGAATTTGGCATTGATATCGCTCGCAACACTGCCGGCATGTGCTCTCCAGTAATAAAGAATCTTCGGAACATGCACAACATTCTTGGCAAGAGACGTAAGACGAAGGATCATATCATGGTCCTGGCTGCCGTCAAACGCCGTACGAAAAAGCTCCGTCTCCGAAAGCAGTTCGCGTTTGAACAAGCTGAAATGACAGATGTAATTATTTGCGCGAAGAGTATCCAGTGCATAGTCCGGCTTAAAATGCAGGGTAATCATATCGTTGATGGAGTCCCCCTTAAATGTTGCCTCATCACAATAGACATAATCCGCATTCTGTTCGTCAATTGCCTTTCGATACTCATAAAATGCGGACGGATGCAGAATATCATCATGGTCGAACAATCCGATATAATCTCCCGTAGCCATGCGAAAACATGCATTGGTGTTACCGGAAATCCCTTCGTTTTTATCAAGTTTCTGATATCGTATCCGTTCATCGTCGGCCGCGTATTTTGCACAGATTTCTCCGACATACGCATGCTCCTGATCGGATCCGTCCGCAAGACAGAGTTCCCAGTCTTTGTAAGTCTGGGTACGCACGGAATCAATCATGTCGCGTAAGAATTTCTCGGGTGTGTTATAAAGGGGAACCAGCACGGAAAACGTAATCTTCGTTTCATACCGTGTATCCTCTTCTTCTTTCCTTTTGGCCTCGTCGGGGAAGGAGTTCGTACCCAGGATCACATATGCCTTCTTTAAGCGTCTTTTATACTCCGCCTTGGACATAATGTTCTTGGGGGTTTTGTAGTAGCTTAAACGTACAAAACCGGCGCGTACCACGCGAAGCGGCTTGGCCATTTTCCAGGCAAAGCTGTTTTTGATCTTGGATAAGTTTTCCTCCGTCTCTGCCTTGGAAGCTTCGGTTATGGCAAGTTTGGAAGAAAGCTCTCTGTTTTCCTGTTTTAATTTTCTTACCTGCTCTTTTAAATACTGCAGTTCTTCTTTTTCATTCATCGAAATCGTCTTTCCGTCTTTTTATTCTTCCACGATCAGAACCTGTTTGGTTCTTTGGTAGAGATATAATTTCTTCAAACAGTCATCCGCAAAAATGCCGATTTCATAGGTATCCGCGGGAAGTTCGCTCCTTGTCACGAAATTACAGAAACCGGATAATTTCAAATTGGTAGCCTCCGGATATCCTCCTTCGAGATTCATACGAAGATAGCCCGGCATAGGCATTTCATAAGTTCCTTTCTTTCCTTCGAAGACCATTCGGAAGCGAAAACGCATGTTGTCGATATGAGGCACCACATGATACCCCTGGATGACATAGAATTCCTCGCCCTCCGAACGGAGAATCTCTTCCTTCTCCAACCGGTCAAAATGAACGATGATTCCCTCGGGATACTGATGATAATCAAAATCCGTTGCCTTCGGGCATTCTCCGGCCGGTTTCTTCTTGGTGAAACGGTTCTCGGTATCGAAGGAAAGTTCCGTTCCGCCCGCAGAAGCCATTCCCTCGTACGGGTCGTTTGTATAGATGTCGGGATGGAAGGAATACAGCATCTTCCTCTCCGCATAAAGTCGCTTTAATTTTTCATCCGAAAGATGATCTGCGCCGCGGCTTAAGGATTCATGATGATAAAAAACCGCATCCGGACGGATAACGCACCGCAGTTTCCTCTCCCGGATCGAGAAGCATAAATCCACATCATTGTATGCAATCCTTAAATCTTCTTTCAGCCCGCCGACCGCATCGAAATCACTTTTCCGGATCATCAGGCAGGCGCCCGTTGAACCGATACAGTTATGGACGAAACGGTTTCGTTTGTAGTCCACACGCGCATCATCTTCTTTGCCGATGAATTTATGGACCGGTCCGTCTACGGCATTCGTGATACCGATATGCTGGATCACGGAACTGTTCGGATATAAAAGTTTCGCACCGACAATTCCCACGCCCTCGCAAAGAAGCTGTCCGGCCATACGGTCCAACGCATCGGGGCTGACCATTTCCATATCGTCGTTTAAAAGCAACAGGATATTTCCGCTTGCGCTTGATGCACCGACATTGTTCATGTGGGAATAATTAAATTCCTCTTTCTCGTAGATATACAGGAAGCCTTTTTCCTTCGAGGCCTCTTCGATTCTCGCCCTGTTTTCGTCACTGCTGCCGTTATCAACAACAATGATCTCAACCGGGAAGGAAGTCTTGCCGTTTCTTACGGAATCAATACAGCGAAGCAATACATCCGGGTTATCTTTCGATGGAATGACAATGGATAAGCGGATGTCTTTCGGCAGCTCGTACAGCGGATAAAGTCTGAGTTTATCCTCCTCACTGTAGTAGGCGGGAAGATAGGTTCCCTTCACAAAATCCATCTTCTGCGTATCGTTTAAAATACTCTTTTTACGTAATACATCCCCTTCATCGAAGAAGATTGCATCTTCACCCGGCAGACGGTGTGTATGATAGAGGATCAACGGAAGATGGTAAACATTTTCTTCGTTTAAAAGATGACGGTTCCTAAGAAGCACATCATAAACACTTTCACCTTCCGTATATACGAACATGTCCAAAGCGGCACTTTTAATTGCTACGATATTGCCCGGATAAAAGTAGGAAACCAGCGTCTCCGGTGAATAAACCGGTTTAATACGAGGGTTGCTCCTTGCGGATACGGGAACACCTTTTTTCATCATCTGCTGCCACTGGTCTTTTGTACAAATGACCGAATCCTCATCCGCATATACCACAACGGCTTCGGGATTTTCCTCAAATGCCTTGCAGATTTCCAGGGTTGCTACAGGAGAAGGAAGACCTTCTTTGCCATAATAGATAATTATGTCGGAACTGCTTTTCTTCATGCCCTCTTCAAGCACGGCTTCGGTGTAAGTAAGAGTGGATTCCCTGCCACTTTGCTTTTTGGAAAGCAGTTCTGCCTCCTGCTCTCTCATGAAGGCATCGTAGGTATTGCTTAAAGCGGAAAGTCTCTCCTCGTATTCTTTTTTACGGGGGGCCATCATGATCTTTCTGGCCACTTCCTTTAAGGCTCCCATCACAGTTTCCTTTCCGAATGAACGGTTTTATTTCAATCTACCGGCAATTTCTCCGGGTATTTCACTGACAAGCATGGTAAAGGTCAGGTTCGCGCTTTCTCCCTCGAAAGCCGGAACCTTAAATGCAAAATGCGGATCGGGCGTGGTAAACATGTATCCGTCCTCGCCGATCTTTTTACCGTTGGTATCACGGCTGAACGCATCCTTTTTCATTACGGCACCGAGAATATCGGTATCGTTAAGCGTTGCTTTTTTCAAAACGACAAATGTCGGCCGGTCGCCCGGATCAACGCGGAGCTTCTTTACCTCTTTGGACACAGAAACCGAGAAAGTGATCTCTTTGCCCAGCCGTTTTACATCGACCACACGATAGGATTTCTCTTCGGAAAAACCGTTTCCGCAATCTTCGTAAATCTGAATCGGATCGGTCTTAAGTCCGCATTCCCGCAGAAGATAATCTCTTGATACGGCAGCCTTACCCATCATATGACGGATTTCGGAAAGTGCCGGATGGTCACCCTGCACTCTTTTCTGGAATGCTTTCTCTTTCTCGATTACCTGCTCGAAATTTTCCTCAACCTTACACCATTCCAGTGCTTTCTTTCTTGCGGGATTTCCCTGCAAATAGCACCAGAATGCACGTTTAATAATCTCTTCGGGATCGATCGATTCCGGATATGTCCATTCATAATCGATTACGGTCCAGTTCCCGTCCTGAACGATGATGTTCTGAAAGATCAGATCATAATCGCTGACCGGCTTCTGAGCATTATAACGGATATAGTCCTTATATTCATCCACAAGGAAAACAAAGGTGTAACGGTCGTCCGCAAAAAGCGCATCGTCTAAGAGTTCCTCCAGTGTTTCCCCTTTCAGATATTCAAAACGAAGTGTGGAATCGTTGGTTTTCTCCACACGGTTAAACTTCAGGGAAGAACCCTCAAACCGTTCACTAAGCGACTGATATGCCTTGTAAACATTCTCAATATGTTCCTTCGCGCTCTCGTCCATGGCGCGTTTCGTAACAAATAATCCGTTCTCGTCTTCCGCAATGGTTGTGCAGATTCCGTATTTTTCATCGCGGTCCGTGGAGTACTTAATGTACTTCTCCGGAAGTTTCGGTCCGATCACCGCCATGTAGGAATTGGAAAACAGCGGAAATGTTCCGTCTTCGAGAATCGTATCAAATACTTTGCCCTCGTCCATCAAAATCATCCGGTCGCGGTCGAAATTGCGGATATTATCATGCAGCTCGCCTTTTTTCGGAAGAATTTCATCGGAGAAAAGTGTATGCGTAAATTTATAATCCGGATACGGATAGTAGAATGAAAACTCATTCAATCCGCACTCCCTGAAGATTTTCTCAAGCGCATCCTTCGTGAATGTCCTTGCCACTCCACCGTTCGGATAGCCTTCCAGTCCGTCGAAGAATCCTCCGGTATGGTCTTCTCTGCAGCCCGCAAAGTACTTTAAGCCCATTCTGTTTTCGATGGCGATATACATTCTGCCGCCCTTCTTCAAGTGCTTTAAAAGGATATCCAGAAAGTCCTTGTAAGGGTTGCGGCTATTCATATATCCGTTGGCATATTCAAATACACCGATCAGAAAAATCGCATCATAGTCATTCTCCAGTGCGGTTTCCACATCCTTGAAATTGCCGACCATGATGGTTACGTTATCGGCTTCCTTTAAGCGGTTTGCATTAATCAGACTACGCTTTTCGGACAAATCGATGCATGTAACACTCCCGGCTTTCCTAGAAAGGCAGCCTGTAATCGCTCCGCAGCCGGCACCGACTTCCAGAACCTTGTCGCTTTTCGAAAGCGGAATCCACTCGGCGATATTTTCGCGAAACGGTGAAAAATGATAAAACACCGGCCAGTTTAAACTTTCCTCGGACACCTTACGCAATTCGTCCGCCGGTGTTTTTTCGGCTAAATCCAAAAGGGTATTCTCAATATCCCCGTCGGAATACCGGTCACATCCTTCATAGAAGCGCTCATCCAATATGATTTTTCCGATTGTCTTCGTCTTTTCCACTTTCCGTTTCTTCCTCTTTCTCCACAATGCTCGGTGTCCAGGCCACGTCCTTTACTTCCACCTTCGATTCCATATCGTAGAATCCCACCGTATCCTTGTCCGAGATAACGGTAATGTTTAAGGAATCATAAAGCCTGTGATATACGGTAAAATCGCTTCCTTCATATCCGGTCAGGCCGAAGGAGAGCAGATATTCGCCGCCCTGCAGCGTCATGCGCTGTGTAAAGGTTGCTTCCTTCTTTTCGCCCTTGTGCATGGAACCTAAGAAGGTTTTTTCAAACATGGTGTTGGTACCCGTAATCTCGGTACCCTTTACATTCTTAATCGAGAAAGCAAAAATCGGGGCCTGAAGTTCTTCCTTGGCCTCCACTTCCATATGGACGGTGAATTCGGCTCCTTTTATAATGGCATTGGTATTACGCCCCTTCTCGTCCGTAACATACACGGATGTGATGGTTCCCTTTCCGGAACCGTATTCCAATGTTTCCGGATTGAGGCCTTTCTCCACAACTGCGTCCACCGCACTTTGTGCATCTTCCGCACTGCCTTCTCTGCTGTACTGTCCGACCAGTACCTGCTTATACGCATCAATCATTTCCTTTGCGCTGCCTTCGCCGAGCTTCTCGCCCTGGTTCAACAAAATAACGCGGTCGCAATACTTGGAAATGCTGCTTAAATCGTGGGATACGAAGAGAATGGTTTTACCCATCTTCTTGAATTCATCAAATTTACGGTAGCATTTTGCCTGGAAGAAAACATCGCCGACGCTGAGTGCTTCATCGACAATTAAGATCTCCGGTTCAATATTGATGGCGATGGCAAAAGCCAGACGTACGAACATACCGGACGAATATGTCTTTACCGGCTGGTATACGAATTCACCGATATCCGCAAACTCCAAAATACCCTGCAGCTTCGCATCAATCTCTTCCTTCGAAAAACCGATCATCGTTCCGTTTAGGTAGATGTTTTCCATACCGGTATACTCGGAATTAAAACCGGCTCCGAGTTCCAACAATGCAGAAATACGTCCGTTTACATTCACTTCCCCGGAGGTTTGATGCAATACTCCGGTTATGATTTTTAAGATTGTAGATTTACCGGATCCGTTGGTACCGATAATACCGACCGTCTCTCCTTTGTTTACGGTAAAACTGACATCCTTCAGCGCATGATGCTCCCCGTACTTTCTCCAGGGCATCAAATGGAATGTATCGATCAGACGATCCATCGGTCTTGGATACAGTTTATACACTTTATTCACATGTTCTACGGAAATCACCGTATTGTTTTCCATATCGAATATCCTTTATAAAACATCCGCAAAATGCGGTTTTAATCGTTTGAAAATCAAGGCCCCGATACCAAAGATGATCGCTGCCGTAATCCAGAAAAACATCGTGGAATAGAAATCCTCGAAAAACCACTGTTTTTCAAAAAGTGCGGAACGATAGCCGTTGATGATATAAAATACCGGATTTAACTTGAAGATAATTCTGTACTTCTCGGGAATCACTCCAATCTCCCACATGATGGGGGTCGCCCACATTCCAACCTGCAGCAAAATACCGATAATCTGCGATAAATCGCGGAAAAAGACCACGATCGCACAGGTGGAATAACTGATGGCCAGAGCCAGGAAGAACATACAGAAACTGTAGTAGATCAACTGAATCAGATATAAACTGGGGCTGAAGTGAAATACGAAATAAAGCACCAGTAAAAGTAAAACAAAGAAAGCGTGAATAAAGGTCGCTGCGATTACCTTGATAATCGGCAGGATACTGATTTTAAACACGACTTTCTTTACCAGATAATTGTATTCGATTAATGCACTGGTTCCTCCGCCGATAGCTTCGGAAAAATAAAACCAGGGAATCAGACCGGCCGTCAGCCAGACTACGTAAGGTGCCTTAACACCGCTCGCGGCAAGTTGTGCTCTTGCGGGAAAGATAATACCGAAGATGCAATAATACATTCCGACCGTAACAATCGGCTGGATAAATGCCCATACGCGACCCATGGTGGAGCCCGCATAACGCTTCTTAAAGTCATTTCTGGCAAGTTTCCAGATCAGTTCCCTGTTACCCCAAAGTTCCTTCGGGAGAACAACAATCTTGTCATACAGAGCGATAAAAGCGGTTAAAGAAACCAAAACCATGCCAACGGCGATGGCTTTTTTAATCCACTCTTCCTTCGGTACCGCCAAAGGATTTCGATGGACAAGGATGATGGCAAGGAAAGCTAATGCCACTCCGACGCCGATCAGAATTCCGACCGACTTGGGTAATCCTTTGCTCTTCTTTTCATTCTGCACTGTAGCATCCACGATTTATTTCTGCTCCTTTTTCAGTTCCGTAATGGAACCCCATTTGGTATCTTTCTCGGAAAGAATCAGTTCCATTCCTTCGGGAATGGGCCATTCAATACCGATGGCCGGATCGTTGTATGCGATTCCGCCTTCATCGTTCGGATGATAGAAATCCGTGCATTTATAGCAAAATTCCGCATAATCGGAAAGTACCAGGAATCCGTGTGCAAAGTTCTTCGGAATAAAGAACTGCTTTTTGTTCTCTTCCGTCAAAAGAACACCAAACCACTTTCCGTAAGTTGCGGATCCTTCTCTTAAGTCTACGGCTACATCAAAAACTTCTCCCCTGATGACGCGGACCAGTTTATCCTGTGGATAGTTGATCTGGAAATGCAGTCCGCGGAGCACGCCTTTCTTCGAAGCCGACTGGTTATCCTGTACGAAAGGAAGGTCGATTCCGATTTCCTTAAAATCATTTAACTGATAGGTCTCCATGAAATATCCGCGCTTGTCGCCGAACACTTGCGGAGTGATAATTTTTAATCCTTCGATTTCACATGTTTCAACAGTGAGTTTTCCCATTTTCTCTTCGTCTTCCTTTGTTTTTTATAAGCCCTCGGCAACATCCTTAAGATATTGTCCGTACGCAGTTTTCATTAAAGGCTCTGCCAGTTTTAAGAGCTGTTCTTTGGTAATGAAACCCCGCTTATAGGCGATTTCTTCGATGCAGGAGATATATAATCCCTGGCGTTTCTGGAATGCACAGACGAAATCCGAAGCATCCAAAAGTGCGTCGTGATTTCCGGTATCCAGCCATGCAAAACCTCTTCCGAGGGGCTCTACGTGAAGGGTTCCCCTTCTTAAGTATTCGTTGTTGATGCTGGTAATCTCTATTTCACCGCGTGCAGATGGTTTCACATTCTTGGCGATCTCCACAACGTCGTTGTCGTAGAAGTACAGACCCGGTACCGCATAATTGCTCTTCGGATGTTCCGGTTTCTCCTCGATGGAAATGGCATTTCCGTTTTCATCGAATTCCACAACACCGTACTCTCTCGGATCCCTTACGTAGTATCCGAAAATGGTTGCCCCCTTTTCTCTTGCCGCAACCTGACGCAATACCTTGGAAAAGCTCTGTCCGTAGAAGATATTGTCGCCAAGGATTAAAGCCACGCTGTCATTTCCGATGAACTTTTCCCCGATGATAAATGCATCCGCAAGACCTCTGGGGTATTCCTGAACGGCATATTCCATGGTAAGGCCCAAATCGGAACCGTCTCCGAACAATTCCTTAAATACAGGCAGGTCTCTTGGAGTAGAGATGATCAGGATTTCCCTGATTCCGGCCAACATTAAAATGGACAACGGATAATAAATCATCGGCTTATCATAGACCGGCATAATTTGTTTGGAAACCGCTTTGGTTAACGGATATAATCTGGTGCCGCTTCCGCCGGCAAGAATAATTCCCTTCATGATTTTCCTCATCTTTCCTGTTTATTCGTAATCCGGACTTTGCTTTATCTTCCGGCGTACATATCGTCGTAATACTTCTGATAGTCTCCGCTGGTTACATTCTTCATCCAGTCTTCATGTTCGAAATACCACTGGATTGTCAGGCGGATGCCGTCCTTAAACATGGTCTCCGGCTCCCAGCCGAGGTCCTTTTTGATCTTATCCGGAGCGATGGCGTATCTTCTGTCATGACCTTTCCGGTCGGTTACATATGTGATCAAATCCTTGTTGATATAAGCTTTTCTGGGATCTCCTTCCGGAAGCATCTCCTGAAGAGTATCCAGAATGATCTCGATAATTTCGATATTCTGCTTCTCGTTATGTCCGCCGATATTGTAACGTTCAAACAGTTTCCCCTGTTCCTGAACCATATCGATGGCTTTGGCATGATCCATAACATATAACCAGTCACGAACGTTCTTGCCGTCACCGTACACCGGCAATTTTTTGCCCTGAAGCGCGTTGTTGATGATCAACGGGATCAGTTTCTCCGGGAACTGGTACGGTCCGTAGTTGTTGGAACAGTTGGTGATATTGGCAGGGAATTTGTAAGTATCCATATATGCCTTCACCAAAAGATCGGAACTGGCCTTACTGGAAGAGTAAGGAGAATGAGGGTCGATCGGTGATGTTTCATAGAAGTATGCATCGGGATCATCGGGAAGCGAGCCGTATACTTCGTCGGTGGAAACATGAAGGAATTTCTTTCCTTCCTTGAAGCTTCCGTCGGGAAGCTCCCATGCAGCCTTTGCACAGTTTAACATCACTGCGGTACCCATCACATTGGTGTTAACGAATACTTCGGGATTTTTAATGGAGCGGTCTACGTGGGACTCTGCCGCAAAATGTACCACTCTGTCGATATCGTTCTCGGCAAAGATCTTTGCGATCGCCTCCTTGTCCGTGATGTCAGCGCGAACAAATGTATAATTCGGGAGGTTCTCAATATCTTTTAAGTTCTCCAGGTTTCCCGCATAGGTCAGAACATCCACATTGATGATGCGAATCTCTTCCCCGTATTTTTTTAACATGTAATGAATGTAGTTGGAACCGATGAATCCGGCTCCTCCGGTAACAAGATATGTTCTCATTCTCCGTCTGCTCCTTGTATTATTTTACTGAATATATCCGATTTCCTTAGCCAGGCTCTCTTCAATGACTACCGTGGCATCACGATGCAGTCTCATAAAGGTTGCAGGGCAATGAGGATCGATTTTATCTTCAATCAAAAGCTTGGTTGCGGCTGCTTTCTTGTTTCCGCCGATAATCATTAAGAGTGCTTTGGCTCTCATGATATTGCCCATTCCCATGGTTACCGCATGTGTCGGAACCTCTTCCTTGGAAGCAAAGAATCTCTTGTTTGCTTCGATGGTGCTGTCCTCCAAGGTTTCCTCATGTGCACCATCATACAGGGTATCTCCGGGCTCGTTAAATCCAAGATGACCGTCAGGTCCGACACCGAGAACCTGAATCTCAATATCGGTCTTATCCAATACTTCGTTAAATTCTTTTAAGTTTGCAGCAACATCGCCGACGCCTTTGGCTACATAGGTGTTTGCCTTATCAATGTTGATATGGTCAAACAGATTATCGTTCATGAAATAGCGATAACTCTGATCATGTGTGGGTTCAAGTCCTACGTACTCATCCAGGTTAACGGAATGGATCTTGGAAAAATCAAGTCCCTCTTCCTTGCATCTTCTTGCAAGTTCCTTGTACATGCCTACCGGTGAAGAACCGGTAGCAAGACCCAGTGTACAGGTCGGATTATCACGTACCACCTTCTCGATAATATCCGCAGCTTTCTTTGCTGCATCATCATAGTCTTTTGCGACAATAACTTTCATGTTTGTGCCCCTTTCTGTTCCAATCATTTAGGATAGTAAATTTCGTCCGTTTCAGCACAGACCTAATCCACTTTATGGTATCACAAAAACCGCAATTTTTCAAGGAAATTGCCCATAAAACGGAGCAATATTGACACTTTTGCCGCCCATGTCTTATACTTTCATTTCAGAGGAGAAATCTACATGGAGAAAAAGGGTAATATTTACGTCTGTCATACGTTTTATCACGTATTTGTCTCGTTCTTAAAGGAGTTAAACCTTCCGAAAGAAGAACAGGGGCAGGCCACTTTAGTGCTCAGTTCCCTTTCAAATGATTTTGAAAATCTTGCAGACCGCGTAAGGGATGGCCGTGTTTTCTCAGCCGTATATGAATTTGACGAAAAGAGAGACTTTTTTTTTCCGGAGTTGATGAAATATAAAGAAGATTGCGGAAACATTGTTGCCAACATGCGCTCCCGGATCATTTATACGCACAAATTTGCCAAGCTTCAGGAGCCGTATATTCCCGTTGATTTTCGTAAGTATAAAGATATATATGTCTTCTGTGATCAGGACCCCATCGGAATCTACTTAAATCAAAATAGAATCCGCTACCACGCATTGGAAGACGGACTAAACTACTTAAAACCGTTTATTCCGGCTAAGTTCGACAACCGTGGCCACTTCGGTTTGAAGAAATTCTTCAGTATGAAGTTGAATCTGATCTTTATCCGTGACGGGTACAGCAAATACTGTCAGGATATGGAGGTTAATGATTTATCGGTTGTTGATGATGATTTTTACAAGTATAAAGAGGTTCCCCGAAAGGAACTCGTAGACCATTTGGATGCCGACGGCAGAGAGGAAATCATCCGGACCTTTATCAAAGATTACGAACACTTAAAAGAGGCTATCGGCCATAAGGAATCCGGACGGAAAAGCATCGTCATTTTAACCGAACCGCTTTGTACCTTCGATGTCAGAGAGAGAATTTTCCGTGATCTGATTGACCGGTATTCCAAAGAAGGGCAAGTCTTTATCAAACCTCATCCGCGAGATGATCTTTCCTACAAAACCATATTTCCGGAAGTTACGGTATTTGAGCGAAGCATTCCGATGGAAGTCTTCAACTTTCTGAATGAAGTAAAATTTGACAAAGTTGTCAGTGTTTTTACCCCCCTGGATTTTGCTTTATTTGCAAAAGAAAAAGAAAGTCTCGGCAGCGATTTCATGGATCATTATGAAGACCCGTCCGTTCACCGAAAAAGAGAACTCATGGAAGCCGAAAATAAAAAATAAAAGACAGCCTTGGCTGTCTTTTTTAATTTGTTATCTCCGGTCTGGAAAGATCCGCATGCTTATCCGCATATACGATGTATTTCTTTGACTGATATACATTCTCGTAGTCGTATTCTTCCAAGTCTCCGTCCATCAGGTGTTCCTTGTTCAAAACGATGTACTGGCATCCGTCCTGTCTGGCCAACGCCGCCAGCCGTTCTGCCGAAGAGATGTCCTTAATCATTTCCTCTGCAAGATCGTTTGTAAATCCCCACCGGTCCACCATCGTTTCATAACCGTACGGCATAATGATATATGCCGTATACTGCCGAATGTACGGCACCAGTTCATGCGGTACCACCGCCTCGACATCTCTTCCGGGAATTACCATATAATCACAGATATCAACTACATCCTGCGGGATCTGATAAATGTTTTCTGCAGGAATCATTACCTGAGCACGATATCCGGGATTTCCTCCGACACAGATACAGGCAGCCGCTATCAGGCCAAGAGCCACTTTGATCCATGTGTATTTCACCCGGTCAATGAACAGAATCGTTGCATAGGCAGAAACAGCCGACATGGGAATCAACCAAAGGAAACGATAGAAGGTTTCCTTCTCTCCGGCAACATTACATACCACATACGGAAAGACCGGTAAGAAAAACAGAATAATCATCAGGATTGGATATGTAGTCAAAAGTCTGCGCACTCCCTTGTCTCTCTCTCTCAGAAGAAGGTATACCAGGGACGCAAGGAAGTACAGTAACAATAACCCGTTTCCGCCGAAGGCTAAAACGGTTCGAAATGAATTTTTCACTAAATCCGCCATTCTAACCTCCTAAAACATAAACAGGAACAGCGCTGCAAAGGCACCCAACGGGATCAACGAAAGCAGCGTAGTAAGAAAAAGCGATATCTTCTTTCGGTATATCGCCATTATGATTGCTCCGAGTCCAAAAATCACCGGCATCAGCATCATGCCCGTAGTGGCCATTGCTATGGACGAAAGAGTCACACAGACTGTCATAATGCCATAGAATGCAAGTTTCTGCTTCCAAATTTTGCCGGTCTCTTCTTTGCGGACAAACAAGAGAAGCAACAGAAATGCAAACGGAACGCAGAAGTTTGCGATGATACTTTTTCCCTGCCATGTTCTGGTAAGAAGAAACGTGGCCGGTGTAAATAACGATACGCTGCCATATACATCAAATACACAGATGAAGCAGGCGAACAGGGAAATGTATTTCTCTTTCTCTTCAAAAAGCACCTTGCCGATATTGTAATAGACAATATAGTGCAGGATCAGTGCTATATCCGCAAAGATAATATGTGCCGTAATCGCAGGATGAACCTTCATGCAGTTGGAAAGGTACGCAATAAAAATACCGCCGGGTGACAATGCATGGCGCACATCTAATCCGGTAACAGCACCTGTATACGGGTCAAACAAATACATTTTGTTGCTGAAATACGTGGTTACCGCCGTACCGAGGAAATACGCATCATCTCCGTCCGTAACGCCCTGGAAGCATCTGGCTGCGCACTGCAGGCCGACCATGATGACGAAAATCACCATGAACGCATTCCATTTCGGAAACGAAAGATCCTTTAATCCTTTGGCTCCCAGAACGGTTGAAACCAAGGAAAGGAATCCCACGCTGATTCGGAATATCAGACACAGCGTAGTAAAGTTCGCTTTCAAAAAAAGCGCCGGAAGATATTCGCACTCAAACAAAGCCATCATAATCAGATAACCCACTGCGAAAATCATACCCGGCGAGCGGTATTTCTTTTGTAGTAACCGACATGGGAGAATCCCCAGGCCGAATGGTATAACCACCAGCCAGAGGATTCCCATTAAAATCTTTAGAATCATTTTAATATCCTAAGTAAGAGGTGTTGATATCAACATTTCCGCTGATACCGTTAATTCTACCGGTGTTGGAACTCTGCCAGAGTTCGTACTTACCCTTGTAGTCAGTCTGTGCACAATAATGTGCAAGCCAGATCTTATAGTTATTCAGCTGTCCCGCATCGAGGTTATTGTAATACCAGGACTTGGACGCATACACACCCGGTGTATATCCGGCGGAACGAACGGTTTCACAGAATGCCTTGATGCATGCGGTTCTGGTAGCCTTATCCAGCTTATCCGCTCTACCGTTATGGTTTGCAGCACCGTACTCACTATCGATGAAGATCGGGTAGGAGATCTTATGGCTCTTAGCCATAGCAATTGCCATGGATGCTTCTTCAACCGCTTCTCTTTCATTGGTTGCCTGGGAGAAGAAGTATACACCAACTTTCAGTCCTGCTGCCTCTGCACCGGAAGCATAGGAGTGGAACCTGGAATCCTCGATCAAACCGCCCTGCGTATATCCACGATATCCGCAACGGATGATAACGAAGGAAACACCGGAATTCTTAACAGCCGTCCAGTTGATATTTCCGTTCCAGGAACTTACATCAATACCTCTGGAGCCGCCGCCCATGGAAAGGCTTCCGTCGCTTGCGAAGTTATACTTCACACCACCGATAACCTGTTCACCGGTAACATAGTTTCCGTCATTCTTATAATACTGTGTCTTACCGTTTACGGTCTGCCAACCGGTGTAAACAGTCTTCTTGATGTAGAAGTTGGAGTACTTATAGTAATCCGCCACTTTTGCTTCGCGGAAGTTCTCACCGTCTTTTACATATACCTGATTACCGCTCTTGTCTTTCAACAGAGTCGTGTTATCATTCATTGCATTGCTGATGATCAAAGTACATGTTGCAGTTAACGGCTTTCCATCTTTACCGTTAGATTTTGTCGTACAGGTAATGGTAACCTTGGTTCCGGAAGGAGTCTCCGCAACCGCTGTAACCTTACCGGTACTGTCAACCGTTGCATATCCGTTATTGGAAGATGTCCATGTCACTTCTTTAGAAACGCTTGCTGCACTTACTTCAATAGTGGGAGTAAGCTGAAGCGTTGCCTTCAATGCCATGGTTTCGTTGGTCTTATTCAGTTTTAGGCTTGTAACATAGCCATCTGTAACCGTAATCTTGCAAGTCGGCTCATAATTGGATGTGTTATCTCTGCCGAGAACAACGCATGTAATGGTTGCTTCGCCTTTTCCTTTTGCCGTAACCAATCCGCTTTCTACGGTTGCAACGGTAGTATTGGAGGACTGCCATGTGATTGTCTTAACCGGAGCATCACTCGGTGTTCTGCTTAAAGTAAGTTGCAGTTTCTCTCCTATAACCATGTTTGCAGAACTCTTATCCAAAGTAGCAGCGGTAATCGGCTTAAGTGCTTCGGAGGCCGGTTCTTCGGAGGCTTTCTCGCTTGCCTGCTCACTGGGCTGTTCGCTGGGCTGTTCACTCGTCTGCTCGCTCGTCGTTTCACTTGCAGGTTCGGAAGTTGTTTCACTCTTCGTCTCTTCCGTAGTTGCCTCGCTGTTTCCTTCTGCGTTTCGGGAAGTTGTAGTAATGCTTGCCTGCTTAATCGGAGCATTGATCGTATCCTTTGTTACTTCCTGATAAACGCTCTTCTGCGTAGATTCCACCCACGCTACGGTATCCTGAAGCTGTGTGCCGGTATCGATTTCGTTTACGCGGCCGTCTTCAAGAGCAACGTTAATATCTTTTTCTTTCTTGATTTCGTTAACAATATTGATTGCCGTGTAGGAAATCTTTTCCTTAACGGTTACATCGGTTTCCTTATCCGGGAATTTGTATTGATCCACGTTGGCAATCTTTACTTTGTAGATACCGGGTTTTAAATTCTCCTCATAGATGACGCCGTCTTTGTCATCATCCGTCCAGGTAAGTTCCTTATTATCCGGGGACTTTGCCTCTACCTTGAATAAAACACCGGTAATCAATTCATCCGTTACTTTATCGGAGAACTTAATCTTTAAGTCTTTTTCCATGGATGAGAAGTTAACGGAAATATCCACACTCGGTCCGTCCTCTTCATCATCGGTAATACTGTCAATCGTTGCTGTCGTGCGATGTGCCACGATTCCGTCGATACCGGTTGATCCGACTCCGTTTAAAGAAGCCAGTTTCTCACCGATTTCCGTAATATTTTCAACTTTGTGGTTGTAAGAGTTCTTGCGTAAAAAAACAACCAGGAAGATTGCAAGGAAAATTAATACGACTGCGCCGCCGCCGATTAAGATCATATCGAACAGACCGAATTTGCGCTTTTCTTCCTTCTGAATTTTCGGCCCCTTATACCCCTGAGAGGAAGAGGCACGCTGATTGGACGGCTTGCGGGAAGCTGTATGCTGTGCACTCTTTGCCTTATGTTCGGAAGTTCCTGCGGGGCGCTTATGCTCAGCGCTTCTTTGTTCCGGTCTTCTGTGCTCACCGTTTCTATGCTCCGGTCTTCTATGCTCACCATCTCTGTGTTCTGCGCTTCTATGCTCACTGTTTCTGTGTGCTACAGCCCGGTGTTCGGGATTCCTGCGTTCTCTATGAGGGATTTCGACATCTTCATCATGATAGGATAAGTCACCAAGCTCTTCCTCGGCTTTGCCGGTTAGGGAAATATCTTCCTGAAGAATCTCAGGCTCGGACACTTCCAGGGAATCATACGAAAGACCATAATCTGAAAGCTCCTGCGTTCCGGGGTCCTGCGTGCCAAATTCCTCGGCACCAAGTTCCTCTGCCTCAGGCATAAGCATGGTCATTCCAACATCTGCTTCGTCATCTTCCGGAAGCAGTTGCAGGTCAGAAATAACGCCGCTTGAATGAGGAATGGCATCCATTACCTTGGTGGAATTGTCATCATACAGTTCCATCTCTTCCATTCCCACGGAGGAATCGGTAATGGTCTGAACATTTTCGGCAATCGAGCCGGTATCCATTTCATCGGGCATTCCGATTTCCTTTGAAAAATCAAACTCGTCTAATCCGTTCTTTTCATCAAAACCCATGTTTCTCGTCCTTTCTCCTGTTGTTTCAATCGAATTATTCTTCCGTTTCGCCTTCTTTGGCTTCTATCCGTTTAAATACCTTATTCAAAATATGCGCCGCAATCAGTTTCTTTCCTTCCTGATTGGGTACCACATCATCCTTGGTAAGGTATTTCTCTGCCGTTTCCGCATTGATTGCCACTCCGAAATAATCATCCACATAGGAAATGCCATAGGATGTGGTGGCATCTTTCATTAACTGTATACCTGTTGTCAGGCTTTCTCCGTCAATTCGGTGGATATCACCGCCAACACGCTGACCCTGAATATCTCTTGCGTAGCAAAAGCAGGGAGCAACAAAAGCAATCTGCACTTCCGGATAGCGGTAAAAAGCCTTCTCATACATACCGTAAATAATACCGTTCATGCAGGCCGGGGAATACTCCGCTCCGGAAATAATTGACTTGTGACCTGCCAGATAATCATGGCCGTCGTAAGCAATCAAAATATAATCTACTTTTTCGAAATCGATGGATGCAAATGTCTTGAATCGTTCTCTGTACAAATCCTTATCGATTCCGTCCATATCATCGATTGCATTTAACTGATAGGAGAAATCGCCGTTCATAAAACTTTCCCACATCCAATACAGGCAGAAATAATCTTTGGTATATCCGCTGTCGGACGGCGCCTGCTGTTTGGTTGCAATCATCGTGGATCCGGGAAGTGTAAGATCATAAATTGTTGCCGATGTATTCTTCTTAAGTAAATCAACAACACTCGGTCCTTCCGTCGAGTCCCCGAAGGTATCGTTTCCAAATATAACAACCGTGGTTACTCCGTCATCATTCGTTCTGCTTAAGTTTGTCGGCAAAAAAGTTACTCTGTCATCCGTTTCGGTTTCGGTATCCAGGGAAGTATCAATGTAGAACTCCCCACTGCCTTCCCAAAGTTTCAGAAGGAGGAAAACAAGACCAATAACCAGAAGAATGGCTCCGGCAACCGAAAGAATGACAATCGGCGGTTTCGCTTTAATCTTCTTCTCCGATTTTACATTCTCCTCCGGAAGCTTTTCTTTTACTTCTTCTTGATTACTCATATCATCAACCCTTCCATGCGGTCAACTCTCATTTTAAGTTACAAAACCATATCTTGTGCCTAAAGTTAACATATTATACCACAATTATGGATGATTATCAAATTTTACCTTTCACCTGCAAGAATTCCGCCACCCGGTCTGTAAACCACATAGCGACCGTTTCGGAAAGTTTCCTTATATCCGTGAAGCAACATAAACTGAATCATCAGCTTCTGTTTTTCTGTTTTAGCCTCCTCAGGCTTTGTTTTCGTAAGGTCTTTATACTCTGCGGAACTAAACACAAGCGGAAGGCTTCCGCTTTCGCTGATTCCTTCCAAATCCGAAATAAACTCTTCCGTCGGGAAAGAATCCAGATCCGGCCAGGAATGGGTTAATGCGCACTCTTCTTCAAACACATATAAAACACCGGGAATAAAACCAAAACTGATAGCTTTTTGCCGCTTCAGTTGATTCTCGTTTAAATAGTCGTTTATCTCCTGCAGGTCTTTGGCATGATCCGCATTCGTCCGAATGCCTTTAATAACCGGATTGTCGGTAACCGTTGCAAACTCTCCCTGAATAAAGGATGCATCGCGGAATACAAAAACCACACCGAATGCAAGTCCGGTTAAAAATGCCATTCCCGCAAACATCAAGCCTAGTGCACGGAAGGAAAAAAATCCCCACCAGAATCTGCTTTTTTTATGATCTTTAATCTCGGATAAAAGTTCCGGCCGGAAATCCCTCGTTAACTCACCAATGACAAAAACAGCCGGGAAGAAAAGATTATTCAACGCAGTATACAGCCCGTTATTGCTTCCGATCGGTGTAATAAAAATGACGAAAAGCACCGTCAGCCCAAATAGTTTGACATCCGTATCCACATTTTTGTCAAAAAGATTCTTTAACGCCAGGCAGATTGCCATCATAAGGAGGAAAACACCCCACATGTAAATGGATCTGTAATCCATAAAATTAAAGTTAAAAATGCCGTAATAATACTCAATGCGCATTGCGATCACAAACGCGATTCCCATGCATATTACGGTCAGAATCTTTACCCATATTTTTTTAAATAACACAAGAAAAGGAACGCCAAGAATTGCAATTCCGAGATAAGGAAGAAGCGGAATCACATAGTTTAAGTAGTCGCCGAGTATGGTTTTCAGCATGGACTTGGGTGTATATGACGTAGCCTCTTTTGTCATTCCGAATAACGAATGAATCATATCCGGATAGGCCGTCCTTTCAAATGCCAGGCTGACAAGTAAAACGCCGACAAGCGCAACCAAAAGATACCCGCCCACACAGCAAAGAAATGCTCTCACAATATTCTTCTTCTGCGAAATGCCGTAGTAGAACAAAACGATGATCAAAGAAGCTTCCACAATATTGGGGAAACGGACAAATACATTCAAAGCAAGAACACCACCCGCAAGCAGATAGTAGATTGTCTTATTTTTACGGATTCCCGCAAGCAAAAGCAAGGCTCCGATACAAAACAGAAAATAGGATAAATAGTGGTACAAAATAACTCTCGGGCACCAGCAGAATCCTTCCGCTATCAAAAGTCCCAAAAAGACCGGGAGTGCCGGATACTTCTTACGCAGAAAACAATAGAATGCTAGAATGAACACACTTCCCAGAATCGTACAGTAAATATTCATTCCAAGCATCGTATTTCCAAACGGCAGTAAGGAAAATCCATGACCGATCAAATTGGCCAAAGCAGTAGAAACCGCCCATGTTTGATTCATGTGCGGGAAGGATGCAAAATTCAAAAGATTATAGGTTGTATCTGCAATATCAAGACCTGTGTTTATATGCAAAAACGGAAATGCAAAAAGAATCAGTGCAAAAAGAATGTCCCAGATTTTCTTTTTCCCTTTTCCGTTCTGAATCTCTACCTTTACATCACTCATTGTGCTTCCTCCATCTGATCGTCCTTCGGTGGAAAAATACCATCCAATTTACCAATCAGCCGATAAAACGCCTTCATGGGTTTGGTCTTATCCAAGAGACCAAACAAAAGTCTCCTGAGCCACTCTGCCAATGCGCCAATAATAAATACCGCAAGCACTACACCAACATAGTGCAGGATAAAGAGAGGTGTTGTAAAAACTGCATCTACCTTCCATAAGTCGATCCACAAATCTCTTAAAAGGTAATGCTCATGCAGCAGATAAATACCGAAGGTAAGCGGTGCCACAAATAAAACGACTTTCCCGAATCCTTCCGCACGAATGTTTAATGTTCGGAAGAATAAGAAGAGTCCGACGGATGCTGCAATCACCGTAGGGGAATTATAGCCGTAGAGATAATTTATAAAATTATCAAGATGCCCGGTGGTATTATAGACAAACGCAAGTAAGAACGTTCCGCCTACCGTCAGTGCCGATGTCCCGATGTAGATTCCAAAATACAACCATCTGCGTTTAACATTTACCGGCACAAATCGGCGGATATAAATTGCAATCACAAATACAACAATCATCCAAATAATGCCATACCCCTGCTCATCATGCATCACCATGTTGGGGAAAAGATACTTCAAAACCCGTGAGAAACAGAGCAATAGGATGATAACAAGTCCGAATGTCTGCTTCTTATTGGTTCTGCGAAGCCCGATAGCCATAAACGGCGCCAGAAGATAGAGGATCATATAAATGCTGGCAAACCAATAGTGCTGAGATGTAAACGGAAAGAGTACCATTCCATAATGATAGAAACTACCCTTCATATACCATGGTATTTTACCGATAGCAAAAAAGATTAGGAAAATTCCAATGGAGTAAAAAAGAACCTGAACAAACAATTTCCATACTTTTTCTGTTCGAGTGGCTGAGTTGATCAAAAAATATCCGCTGATCATGACATAAAGATTCACAGCACCGTAACTAAGTGCTTCCAAAGTCCAGGCCAGAACTTCATTGATAAAGTTCGGCTTGAAAGGAGATACTGCCGTAATTCCCGCTGCCATCGTATTTCCTTTGCCCAGATAATGTAAGGAAATCACCATGAGCATGGCAATGATTCTCAATAATTCCAGATTAACTTCTCTTTTCTTCTGTGTCATATTCCAACCCTTATTCTTTGTCGTCATTCTTTCTTGCGGAAATCATCATCTGAATCATATTCAGTCTTGCTTCAAAATCCTTGCGATTGGTCTTTACAACCGTATCAAGGATGAGTCCGCAGATCCAAAGTAAAACGGATACAATCATTACCGCGATGGACGCAAACAGCGTCGGGAATCTTTCCACCAGTCCGGTTCTTAAATAATCAATAAATACCGGAATAAAGAATCCGACACCAAGTGCCAGAAACAAAAAGGAACCAAGTCCGAAAAACCGAAGAGGCTTGTAATCCTTAAACAGCCTGATGATGGTCAGTAAAACCTTAATTCCGTCGGAGTATGTATTTAACTTGGACTCACTTCCGTTGGGACGGTCCCTGTACTGTACCGGAACGATATCCAGCTGCATATTTTTATCCAATGCAAAGATAGACATTTCGGTTTCAATCTCAAACCCTTTGGAAAGAACCGGGAAAGACTTCACAAATAACGGAGAGAATGCTCTGTATCCGGTCATGATATCCGTTATCTTTCCATGGAAAAGATTGTTTACAGCCGCACGTACCAGTGTATTTCCGAAATTGTGGAACGGTCTTTTATTCTCCTGGAAATAGGTGGAAGAAAGGCGGTCACCGATAACCATATCCGATCCTTTTTCCAACACCAGATTGCACATTTCCACTGCATTCTCCGCAGGGTACGTATCATCCCCATCAATCATCAGATAGCAGTCAGCATCAATATCGCGAAACATGGTCCGAATGACATTTCCCTTACCCTGACGTCTTTCATAGCGAACGATCGCTCCGGCGTTGCGGGCAATCTCATCCGTTCCGTCCGAGGAATTATTGTCGTAAACGTAGATGTCCGCATCGGGCAGGACCGCGCGGTAATCCTTTACAACTTTCTCGATTGTCTTTGCCTCGTTATAACAAGGAATCAAAACTGCAATTCTACTCATCTTATATCCTTTCTAGCAACGCACTTTCAAAAACTGCGCCATGCCATGGAGTTTGATCTCATACTGTCCCGCAGGAACAAAAACACAGTCGCCTTTAAACAAATCCACAATTTCGGTATCGGTATGCATCACTGCACATCCGTCCGTGCAAAGCAGTATCTGAAATGTTTCCTGAAGTGCGGGAAAAATCATATATCCGCGGTTTCGCTCCGTATTCATTAAAAGTCGTTCCGTCTGGAAATACTTGCAACGGCAGAGAATCTCCGATGCACTTCCGGGTGTATACTTCAACACACGAATCGGCTGTCTCGGATTCTCCGAAGACGAATAATCCATCACTTCCAGTGCTTTGTCAATGTGAAGCGGTCTTTGATTTCCGTTTTTATCCACACGGTCGTAATCATACAGTCGGTAGGTAATGTCGGAACTCTCCTGCACCTCCGCGAGTAATGCCCCTTTACTGATACCGTGAACCATTCCGGGCTGTACAAAGTAAACCTGATTCTTCTCAATCGGAACTCTGCGAAGAAGATCCGGCAGAGATTTGTTCCGGATGGCTTCTTCCACCTCTTCCCTGCTTGTATCTCTCGCAAATCCATAGATTATTTCGCTGCCGGGTGCCGCGTCGAGAACATACCACATTTCCGTTTTACCCAAAGATCCGTTCTCATTTGCCGAAGCATATGCATCGTCCGGATGAACCTGAATGGAAAGGTTATCCTTTGCATCGATCAATTTGATCAGAATCGGAAGTTCACCGCGGTCATTCGCATAGCGTCCAAGCATTTGAGGATATTCTTTCAATACTTCCGTAAGGGATTTACCCTTGAAAACTCCGCTTCCGACCAAAGACACGCCTGCCGGGTGTGTCGAACATTCCCAGGTTTCCGCAAGAGGAGACATGTCGATTCCTTTGGAAAAGTCATCATTTAACCGATTTCCTCCCCAAAGATAATCTTTCCCCACAGGTCTTAAAACAAACGGGCTATTCGGTTTATTCAAGTTCAAACTTTCGTTTGTCATAAACACTGATCTCCTTGCCCAACTGTACCTCAACCAGTTTCAGCGTCGTATCCGCAATCACGGTATGACGACATCCTGCCTGCATGGTAATGACATCACCCACCGAAATATTCTGCCTCATTCCGTCTACAACTGTAGTTCCTTTTCCTTCGACTACCACCCACACTTCATCACGAAGTTCATGGGAATGATAATTCATGGAATGGCCCGGGTTAAGTGTTACCAGGATTGTCATGCTTTCGGCTTCCACATTCAACACACGGAAACTTCCCCATGACTTCTCAGCAAACATCACCTGGCCTTCGATCTGATCCACATAGGGTTTGATATAACTGGACTGATGTTTATCGGAAACCAGAATTCCTTCCGGGCTTGCAGTAATCACCACATCTGAAAGCCCCATTGCAAGAATGGGAACATTCAGCTCATTGATGATGTGAACATTATCGCATTCATCATTCATGATTCCCTTACCCATAACCTTCTCCGGAATGGATTCCGTTAAGGTATTCCAGGTTCCCAAATCCTTCCAGACTCCGTTAAAACGCATCACGGAAATATTGTCTTCTTTTTCCGCAACGGCATAATCAAAGCTGATACGTTCAAGATTGGAATAGCGTGCATACAGATCATCGTATGTCGTATATGACAAAAGTCTGGCGGCAATCTTAAGAATATAACCCAGGCGGAATGCAAAAACCCCGCCGTTCCAGAGAGCTCCCTGCGCAATATATTCTTCTGCGGTTTTCTCATCCGGCTTTTCCTTAAACATCTTTACCCCGGAAACCGCATCCTGTGTTTCGGGAATGATATATCCGTATTTTGCGGACGGATAAGTAGGTTCCATTCCAAGAAGGCAAAGATTGGAATCCGATTCGGACGCCAGAGCATGAAGATCCTTCAATGCTTTGAAATACGTTTCATCCACATACGGATCCACAGGACAGATGACTACCGCCTCGTTTTCGGGGACACGTAGCACATCATGAAGATAGGCACAGGAAAGTGCAATTGCCGGAAACGTATCTCTTCTGTCCGGTTCAATGCTGACACTGACCTTATCTCCCAGCTGATTATTGATCTCCGACAACTGGCTTTTCGATGTCGCAATCGTTACAACGGCATTTTCATCCGCCTCTTTGATTCCCCGGTACATTCTCTGTACCATGGACTCATATTCTCCGTTTTCTTTACGAAAGAATTTGATAAACTGTTTGGAGCGTACATCGTTGGACAACGGCCATAAACGCTTGCCGCTTCCTCCGGATAATAAAACCACATTCATCGTCTATTTCCTTCCGGCCTCTTCTTTGGCTAATTTACGATCATGTTCCGCCATAATGCGGACCAGTTCCTCATAAGAAGTTTTCTGCGGATTCCAGTTCAAAACCGTTTTGGCCTTGTTGGGATTTCCCCAGAGATTGTCTACGTCTGTCGGTCGGAACCATTTCGGATTTACACATACAAGCATCTTTCCGGTTTCCGCATCGTATCCTTTTTCATCGATTCCCTCGCCTTCAAAACGAAGTTTAATTCCGTTTGCGGCGAAAGCTTTCTCGGTAAAATCGCGAACCGTGTGTTGTACACCCGTCGCAATTACAAAATCGTCCGGCTCATCCTGCTGAAGCATTAACCACATGCATTCCACGTAGTCCTTTGCGTATCCCCAGTCGCGAAGGGAGTCCATATTGCCGAGTTCCAGATGATCCTGTAATCCTTCGGCGATTCGACCCGCGGCAAGGGTGATCTTTCTGGTGACGAAATTTTCCCCACGTCGTTCCGACTCGTGATTAAACAAAATACCGTTCGTGGCAAACATGCCATACGCTTCGCGGTACTCTTTTACAATCCAGAAACCATACTGTTTCGCAACTGCATAAGGACTATAAGGATGAAACGGTGTTGTCTCCGACTGCGGTACTTCCTCAACTTTGCCGTAAAGTTCGGAGGTAGAAGCCTGGTAGAAACGGGTTTTCTTCGTCAGATCCAGGATCCGGATTGCTTCAAGGATACGTAATACACCGATTGCATCCACGTCGCCGGAATACTCCGGTACATCAAAAGATACCTGCACATGTGACTGTGCGGCAAGGTTATAGATCTCATCCGGTTTCGTCAATCCAATAATACGAATCAGTGAAGAAGAATCCGTTAAATCTCCTTCATGAAGCTGAATCAGATGATTGTGAATTAAATGATCGATTCGTGATGTATTGGATACGGAAGCACGACGTACGATGCCGTGAACCTCATATCCTTTCTCCAATAAAAACTCTGCAAGATAAGAACCGTCCTGTCCGGTGATTCCCGTAATCAGTGCTGTTTTTCCCATTTTGCTTCCTTTCCGATGAAGAACAGTTCTTCATCTTTCTCAAATATTATCATCGACATACCCCATACCGCCCATAGCATACAGGGAAGTAAACAATTCCGAAAATCAAATAGCGGAACCGATAACAGAATCGTGCTAAGTGCCGTCTGCATAATCAGTCCGATAAAGAAAATACTATGTTTCAAACTATGCTTAATCCGTTCCTTTCCGGATCCCGGAAGACATATCAAACCGCACAAAAGCAGTAACATAATGCAAACAGGGAATCCCCATCTTCCGACATTCACATAAAGCAAGGTAAGGGAAGGTGCTTTCTTCCACATCAGATTCAGATACAACGGATTAACACTGTCTCCGAACGGATATGTTCTCTTGGACAGGACAAATGGAGAAAACACTCCGGCGAACCATTCCTTGGCAGTTGACTTAATCCATGTCTGTTTATGAGATAATACAGTTCTAAAATTTAACATTCTGCATAACTGCGTGGTTTTCCTGCCCCCCCAACGGATCTCCATCATGATGCCCATTGAATTATAGTAATACTCTATGCCTCCACCATTCATGGTCTGAATAATATAATCCGGCATTTGCTCCTTAAACTCTTCCGTATAGTTTGGATAAGCATCATATAAATTAGGATAGACAAATCGTTTCATGGCATCGGCACTCAGAGAATAGTGCATGGTCTCTCCCTTTATTGTATTCTCCCTAATTGCCTCGTTCACGAAAACCGCCGAAGCAAGGCAGATCAGCGCTCCCACAATGGGAATCACGAAGCGCGATGCGCGAGGTTTGGTTTTATCCTTTGCATACTGCTTTGCCGAGCGGATCCAGCCGATCATTACTAATATTGCCATGGATGTCAGTGCTACCCAGAATGCCTTCCTTTGCAAAACAGAAAGGAGTAAAAGTGCCACAAGCGAAACGATGGCAAATGCCGTCGTACTCTCTTCCTTTTTCTTCATCCAAAGGAACATATTTCCAAGCAGATAAAATGTCAGTCCAAAGCAAAGTGCATCCGGAAGCGCTGCGAATATCATCTGCCATACAAAAGGATTTGTAACAACTAATGCAGTTAAAACACCAGCATGTCTGGAGGATACCTTCCGTCCGACAACACCCCTTAGGAATGCCGACATGCCTCTGTCCGTAAGATAATTTACAATAATCAGTTGCAACAGATACAAAAACACACTGAAGGGTGCTTTAAACACCGTGCCTAGCCACATGCAAAGTCGAAGGAGCAACGGGTATCCGATCAGACGGAACCCGTCGGCGTACATGCCCTCAGCCATGGATAAATAAACCCTGCTCTCGTCAAACGCCTGAACCGTTGTAAATTGCCAAACAGCCCAGATGATTGCAAGGACAGTCTGCAACAAAACGACTCCATGAACCGTTCCGTACACAATGGCTATGATTTTTTCTTTCACCGATTTACTCATTATCCGTTGCCGCCAAATCCTATTCAATCTCATCCAGAAGGTTTATCAACCCTTCCACATATAATTCTCTTCCATTTTGATTAAAATGCATATTGTCACGAAGATAGTCATCACTGTTCTTATCATCAATTCCCATGACTTCCAGATTATCCAGGAAGTAAACATATTCATATTCATCCGCTACTTTTTCCATGCCGTCGCGGTATACATCAATGGTATCTCCACCATAATCCCATTCAAATCCGGAAATCCGATTTTTGTCTGCATCATTTGACCAACAATATGTGATAGAAGACAAAACAATCTTTGCATTCGGACATAATTTGTGAATCTGCTCTATGCCATATCGCAGCCCTCCGCAATATGTGCTTTGATTATATTTATTTCCATCGTCAATGGCTTCTCCGGTTGCATAATCATTTAAACCGTAATGAATAATGACATAATCCATTGCCTGATAATCCAGATGTGCCAAAATGGTAGCTTTATTCTCAATTCCGCTCGGACTTTCCTGCAAAAACTGTCGGTTTCTGAGAGCTGCGGAAAAATCTCTCGTCTGCATCATCCTGGTCAGGTTTGGAAAATTCAATACCGATAAATAATCATCATTTGCGGAATACTGCTTAATCTCTCCTGCTCCGGTTCCTCCGATTCCAGCATTATAGGTGACCATTCCCGTTTTTTCTTTCAAAAGAACCGTAATGTCCGTACCTTCAAATCCGTAATCGATATTACTGTCTCCGAGGAATAATACTTGTGGCTTATCCTTATCCATGGCAGGGAAAATCACCTTGGGCTTTCGGGTACCGAAATACAACAAAAGACCGATGGATAAAAAGAAGAAGACGGCAAACAAAACTCCCGATATGATTTTACTTTTCAAACCTGTTTTCTCCATGTTCCTCTATCCCTGCATAAAATATGTCGTGCCGCCAAGCAGTCTTAAGAAAAAGTAAAGACCGCAGTACATGTGGTATGCCAATACCGCCCCAAGAACAGAAGCATATGCAATATGACCGGCATAACTTCCCTTCAGGAATCTGACGCTTCGCAGATCATTCATAAAGTATACAACGCTTACCACAAACAAAACGAAGAGGCAAAAATCGTATCCCCAAAGGAAATTTCCGTCTAACTCACGTTTTCCGGTTTCCTTTAAGAAAAGAAGTTCCAGCGCGCCGATTGCCCACATGCTCCACGCCAACACAAAAGGTGTATGGCGCGGAAAGTATTTTTTCTTCAGATCTGAAAGCGTTTCCCGAATAACATTCCCTATATTGAAAAGAAAGATCAAAACCGGAAATAGTGCCGACAAAATCATTGTAAAATACGGCCTTTGTGCTCTCAGATAAACATTATATCCAAAGTCAATCACGATTCCGTTACCGGTCTCTCCACCGAATAAAACAGTTTCCTGCAAAAGAACAACCGCGATGGACGGGATAATTGCCGAAGCAAATAAAAGTACTCTTCCCACCGGAACTTTACGGATCAGATCCACGATCAGCCCCGCAAATGCTACCGGTGCAAACACCAGCAAGAAGCTGGTCTTCGTTGCAGTAGACAATGTCAGAAAAAGTGTAAATAAAATCCAGTCACGCCATTGAATTTTCTTTTTGTATCCATGTGCAAAACGCAGATAGAATATCAATGTAAGAAGTGCCAGGCACTTCATCACCGTATAAGTGGAGTTATGCCATACTGACGGGGACTGGTATCCGATATAGCGTTCGTAGTGAACCGCTTTCATAAAGCATGGCATAACAATATTGGCTGCAACGGATGCGCCTAGGGCTGACCAACGGTTTCCGATGAATTTGCGAATTCCGAAATAGGTAACCACCATGGTTCCGCCGGCAAAGAGTGCAAGAAAAGCCGCCACAAAGATCTCAAACCCGGGAAGAAGCATAAAAATTCTGTAGAAAACAGCCGTTAACGAATACCCCCAACCATCCTTTGCCATGGAAAGGTGTGCCGGAAGATCGGATTCGAAATACTGTCCTTCTGCCCTTGCCGCCTGCATATAGAAAAGATATCCGCAGGCAATGGTATAAGCGGCAAAAACAAGAACAAGAACTGCCACAAATATGGAATTGTTCTTATTCTTCTTGGACATGATTTATTTTTCCTCTTTACGAACCACTTCACGAATGACATACTGCGGAGAATTATTCATGCAAAGATATACTCTGCCCACATATTCTCCGATCATGCCAAGCATCAGCATGATCATTCCGCCCATAAATACAAGCACACTCATAAGAGCGGAAAATCCGGCTTCCACATCAACCAGGACCAGTTTCTTAATAATGGTGTAGATTCCGTAGAGGAAACCGGCGCAGGCGCAAATCACACCCATAAATGTCGCAATTCTGAGCGGCTTAATGGAAAATGCGGTAAATCCGTTAAACCAAAGGGAAAAAAGTTTTCCCAATGTATATCCGCTTCTTCCGACGGTTCTGGCTCGATGCGTTACTTCCACATTTGCGATATTCTTCGTGGAACGAAGGACCAGACCGATCACATAAGAATACGGTTGCTCATACTTTAACATATCGTTTACGATAAAACGCTTTGCGGCGAAGTAGCTGGAAATAAAAAGTTCCTTCGGCTTACCCAGCATAATTCTGGTCATTCTTTCGTTGACCTTGCTTCCGAAATTGCGAAATCCGGTATGCTGCTTTTTGCCGTAACTTGCATAGCAGACATCGTATCCTTCCTGCAACTTATCGAGGAGTTTTCCGACCTCGTCGGCAGGTGTTTGACCGTCATCATCAAGGCAGACAACTATGTCTCCGTCGGATGCGCGCATACCGGCCATCAGAGCCGCATGCTGGCCGAAGTTTCGCGCCAGATCAATGCCCGTAACAAAAGCATACTTCTCACAAAGTGCGCGGATCACTCCAAATGTGTTATCCGGAGATGAATCATTTACCAGAATAATCTCATGCGTATAAGCGCCCATCGCGCTCATGGTCGTATTGATTTCCTCCACAACGGCCTCTATCGTCTGCTCCGAACGATAGCAGGGAATCACAAAGGATATTTTTTCCTGTCCTTCCATTTTTGTTCCTTTCCGTATCCGCCCTCAGGCAATTAATCATTTGGATTGATGACAGCCATCAAAACAATGTCTTTATATTCTCCGTTTACATACACATCATCGTGTAAATATGCTTCCTGCACAAAGCCTGCCTTTTCATAACTCTTGATTGCCTGCAGATTATCTGCATGAACCCTGAGGAAAAGCCGGTGCAGATGAAGGGTCTCGAAACAATGGGAAACCATTAACTTCGCGCATTTGCTTCCGACGCCGCGACCTCTTGCCCAATCCTCTCCGATAAAAATACCGTATTCCGCTTTGTTATGCGTCCTGTCAATATCGCGGATGTACACGCTTCCGACCGGAAGATAGGATTCCAAATTTGCCTCATCGGATGCATCTTTCGGAATGCAGATTATAAACTGCTCCACCTTTCCGGTTTCCACATAATTCTTCAACCAACCTTCATGGGACTCTTTGGTAAAAAGTCTCTGGTCGATAAAATGCGTGCGAACCGCATCGCTGTTTCTCCAACGGACAACATTTTCCGTATCGCTGTATTCGATTTTACGAAGATACAATCCCGTATCCTGAATGTCGATTTTCATTTATTCCCCTTCCGTTTTCACCGAAACGATCGTCATGGTTTTATCGTCACCGAGAGGAACTGCCTCCTCTGAGGAAACTACCGTTTTTTGCGCTTTCACGCCTGTATCTTCATCATAGAAAGCTTCCAGCCAATCCGTCGAAACAACGGAATCCTGAACATAATAAACATTTTCCTGTACCGGCAAAGCTTCCCAGACATCTTCCGTCAAAGCAAGCGAAGAAACTTTTTTCTCATACAACGGGCTTCCCATGATCCAGCTTCCCATTCTGAGAATATTTCCACCCTCATACGTATTACCGGTAAACATCTCTTCCCCGTATGAACCGAATGAAGCGGTTTTTAAAAAATACACATTGTCCGGATGTGCGGCAAAGTAGGTATTTGCAGCCTTCCATTCATTTGTTTTATTCACATACTTTGTATATGGCCCGCTGAACATGATCAATCTGACAGTCAAAACTCCCACCATGAAAAAGAAAATAAAGGCCGCCAGCGGTGGAAGAAATTGTCTCTTTTTTCTTTCCTTCTTAACCGGATCATTGACGAAACTTCCGAACCATATTCCGACAATAAAGAAAAACACCAGAAGATACAATCCGTAGGAAACACGTTCCGGAAATCTTGTACGGAATACGAAATATGTCACAAATACGCCTTCGTACAAAACGCCCAAAAGAACCATCAGCGCCGCTTTCTTTCTCTTTAATACCAAAAGTGCGGGAACGGAAAGTAGCGTAAGAGCCGTAAGGATCCGGCCGATCGGCTGAATATCCTGGTGAACGATCAGATTCCAAACGCTCTTGAGCGTATGCTTAATCTCCCACTTCTGATAATGGAGATCCTTCCAGGCATCACCCGAAAGCGTTGCCAACTTCTCCATGTTCTTTTCCTGATATCCCGGGAACAGTCCCAAATCCCACTCTCCCAAAGGATACATGTCATTTTCATATATTCCCAGATCGTTATACTTCTGTACATTCTCCTGATACGACGGTAAAAGATAATAATCATACACATCCGTACGATTTGCGTTATACGAAAGGAATTTCTGCCATTCCGCGGAGGAATATGCTCCCTTTTCAACACAAACGGAGATTATTCCGGCTACAAGAAGTACTGCCGGTAATACAAGTTTCTTTGGCTTGATCTTACCGTTAAAACGGTAAAGAAGTGCTAATGCAAAGAGCGGAAGCGCCATGATCAGTGCCTGTTTTCTCAACCAAAATGACAGGATGAAGAATAGACCGATGACGATCTGTTCCCCGATCTTTAAACCGTTTTCATCCTTCTTTGCGGTTAAGTAATAATAAAGCGATACCGCTGCCAGCGTTGCGGCAAGCGAAGTATACTGATGCCAGATGAAATACGGAAAATCGATTGTCAGAAACACAAGTCCGGCACTGGCGGTATATAAAATACGCTCTCTTTTTCTTTGTCCAAACACACAGCCCGTGCGGATCATTACCAGAAAATATGCTGCCAGGTGAATTCCGGTAATGAACAGATCATACCAGGGAATCCGTCCGAAAGCCGTGTACAGATTCTTTAAAATCCATCCGAGCGGGTACATCACATAAATCAAATGCGCATCGGGTTTTCCGGTTATGTCTCCGGTCAGTATCGCCTTCAGCATGACATCATCGTTCGTTGCAAAAAACAGTTTATGTCCCAGGAATGCATACATGCAAAATAATCCGAGACAGATGCACGACGTGATGAAAACCGCAATATGGTCTTTGTGCGAAAGCTTATTTTGCTCCATAGAATTCCCTTACGCAGTCGATGATATACTCAACTTCATTCGTCTTAATTCCGTAGTACAAAGGCAGACGTACCAGTCTTTCGCTTTCCTTTGTGGTATATACGTCTTCCCCGTTGAAACGTCCGAATTTCAATCCGGCGGGTGCGGAATGAAGCGGAACGTAATGGAAGACCGCAAGCACTTCCTTTTCTTTCAGGAAAGAAATCAGGCGGCTTCTCTCTTCCAGATCCTTGGCCTTGATATAAAACATATGCGCATTGTGTACGCAATCAGCCGGAATAAACGGCAAAGTAATTTTACCCTGTTCTTCCAGATCTTTAAGGCCCTCATGATACATATCCCAGGTTGCAAGACGATTCTTTGTAATCTCATCGGCAAGTTCAAGCTGCGCGTAAAGATATGCTGCATTCAACTCGCTCGGAAGATACGAAGAACCATGATCCACCCATGTGTATTTATCAATCTGTCCGCGGAAAAACTTCGCGCGGTTGGTTCCTTTTTCACGGACGATTTCGGCAGGCTCGATATTTTTCTCATCACGGATTAAAAGTGCTCCGCCCTCACCCATCGAGAAGTTCTTGGTCTCATGGAAGGAGAAACATCCGAATTCGCCGAATGTTCCGAGCGCTTTGCCTTTATAGGTAGCCATGATTCCCTGCGCAGCATCTTCAATCACCATTAACGAATGACGCTTTGCAATATCCATTATCGTATCCATCTCACAGCCGACACCGGCATAATGTACGGGAACAATCGCTTTCGTTTTCTCCGTGATGGCTTCTTCGATTTTCGTTTCATCGATATTCATGGTATCCGGACGGATATCCACAAAAACCGCCTTGGCGCCTCGTAAAACGAACGCATCCGCAGTGGACACAAACGTGTAGGATGGCATGATCACTTCATCGCCCGGCTGAATATCGGCAAGGATTGCTGCAAGTTCGGTTGCATGGGTACAGGAAGTTGTAAGCAATGCTTTCTTCGTTCCCGTTTTGGTCTCCAGCCATGCATTGCATTTGGCGGTAAACTCCCCGTCACCGCAGATCTTCTGATTCTCCACGGCTTTCTTTATGTAGTCCATTTCTTTCCCCGTAAAAGGGGGTACATTAAAACGAATCATTTCATCCTCCGATTCCAATTTGTTTTCTATTCATTCCGATTTGTTTTCTTACAGGTTTCGGTTCTGCTTCGGATAATATACCTGGGTCTGCCTTTCACCTCTTCGTAAATCCTTCCGAGATAATGGCCGATAATACCGAGGCTGATCATAATGGCGCCTCCGATCATCAAAAGCAACAGGATGACCGTCGTGAATCCTTCCACTGCCGCGCCCATGAAATATACGACCAATGTTTCCACGCCAAGTGCGATGGAGCAGATCACCATGATGAATCCAACTACTGCGATAATCCGAAGCGGAGCCGTGGTAAAGGATGTCGTATTGGTAATGGCATATCTTACCAGACTTCCGAAAGACCACTTGCTCGTTCCTTTTGTTCGTTCAGCCACATCATATTCCACTTGAACGGAACGGAATCCGACCCAGAAGGACAGCGCACGGAAAAAGGTATTGCTCTCGTTTAATGTAAGCAATGCATCCACAGCTTTTCTGTCCAACAGTTTAAAGTCCGAAGTGGCATTCATGTCTATTTTCATCAAAGAACTCATGATTCCATAGAAGATGCCGACAAACATCTTATGGAAAAGACTTTCCTTTCCCCTGGAAGACTTGATGCCTTCCACCACTTCATAACCCTCTTCCCAGAGACGGTACATTTCCACCAGTGTTTTCGGAGGATGTTGAAGGTCGCAGTCAATAACGGAAACGCAATCTCCTTTTGCCTCGGAAAGACCGGCAAAAATTGCCGCCTCTTTTCCGAAATTTCGGGAAAACTGAATTCCCTTGATACGGGCATCTTTCTCAGACAGCGCTTCAATGATTTCAAATGTTCTGTCCTTTGACCCGTCGGAAACAAAAACAAGTTCATAATCGATATTTGCTTCTTTCAGAACATCGCCTATGGTCCCAGCTGTTGTCTCAATATTTTCTTCTTCGTTGTAGGAAGGAATGACAACCGATAATACGCTCATTCTGTTCTCCTTTATTTCGCTTTCTCGGGCGGTTCCGTTTTAATGTATAATATACCGTCCACCACTTTTACACTGTCTTTTGCCGGAAACGAATCCATTTCCCGGTATGCGTCGGAATGATATATATCTACAATCGTTTCCGCATCCGTGATGACATTGAGAGAAACATTCAGGTAATGGCTCATAAATGCCTGATATTGTTCCGCTTTATAGATCAGCATGTCTCCTGTCGTTCCGAAAATGCGTTCCGTTACTGCTCCAGTGATATCAGTCACCGGATATTTATCTTCATCCAAAACACCGATCATCATGACCGGCATACCCACATGGTATCCTTCCGTCTGCTCAATACGGTCGGCAAGTCGCAAGCAGTAGGCATACGTTTTTTCATAGCGCTCGTTCATGTTAAAGTATGCGATGTTATCCGATAAGATAAACTGCCATACAAACAAAAGTGCGCCTGCAAGTCCAGCAAGATAGGCAATTCCTTTTACTTTGCCCTCTTCCGTGGATAATCCCTTCTCCACGCATACCAGTGCAAAGATCGGGAACAGTCCCCACTGAAGACGCATCAGCAAATGATAAAATGCTTCCGCGGAAATCAGCAGAATAATATTGGCTCCGAGCGGAATCAGCAAAACAAACAGCACAATAAGAAGTGACTGATACCACTTCTTAATCGCTTTCGTATGTGCCATGATCATCAGGACAGCAAGCAAAGCTACCCCGAATAATAATACCACAGCAGCAAGGGAAAATCCATTTAACACGAAAATCTTTCCGTTCCTTGCAAAGCCCAGAAAATCCTGATATGCATTCGCAATCATACCCGGAAGGGAGGAGAGCGAAATCTTTCCCATGGTATTGATTCCCTGGTAGGTATCCAGGACTTTTCCCTGCGCTTTCAGACAGATCTTCAAAATAACAAAATACAATCCTCCGCCGAGTACGCCCATTACCAGGAAGCGAACCCCTCGAAGAAGAATATCTCTTACTTTCTCATTCTGTGCACAGGATAAAATCAGATCAAACAGGCACAGAAGGATTGCCGCTGCCAGATAAGCCTGGTAGGTACCCATACTGAAACTCAGTAAGATTCCTCCGAAAAGCCAGCCGATCTTTTTATATTTCTTCGTCAGATATACGGCTAAGAAAGCAAACCACAATGCCAGGAAATAGCCGTCCGCCGTATACATATATGCGAATGTTGCGCAAACTGCGGGGAAGGTTACCAAAAGAGCACTGATGATTCCCATTACGGTTTTGCTCTTAACTTCAAAGAACTTCACCAAAACCACTGCGGAGAGCGCCAGATAAAGCAGTGACAAAACACCGTTTACCCACTTCAGATCAAAATAGGACGATATGCCGCAGGCAACGGTCAGAAACCATCTACCGCTGGTCACCATATTCTGGTCAAAGTAAAGGCTTCCCATCGTATCCGCATTCGGGAAATTGTTGATCATGACCGGAAAATGTGCAATTAGTCCGACGACAATCGTAGTCAGAAACGGAATGATGATATTCTCTTGTTTTAACTTACTCATCCATGTTTTCATGATCTGTCTTATTTCTTCTCCCGAATAATGTATACCGGTCTTCCCTTAATCTCGTTATATGCTTTGGCAAGATACATGCCGATGATTCCGCTGACAAAAAGCTGAAGTCCGGCAAAGAATGTAATCATGCAGGCAAGGGACGGCCAGCCGATAACCGGATCTCCGAACAGCAGTGCACGAACGAACAGGAATATCAAAAATGCAAGCGCCAGGAAACAGAACAGAAGTCCCACAAAGGATGCCCACTCAAGCGGTGCAGTGGTAAATGCAACCATTCCCTCGATGGAGTATGCAAATAAGGAGAAGAAGGACCACTTCGTTTTGCCTGCCACACGTTCTCTGTTGGTAAAATCAATCCACTTGGTATTGAAACCGACCCATCCGAAAATTCCTTTTGAAAAACGATGGTATTCCTTCATGGACAGGATGGCATCAACCATGACTCGTTTCATGAAACGATAATCTCTCGCACCGTCCATCATGTTCAGTTTTGCCATGCGGTTCATCATGCGATAGAACAGTCTGGCAAACATGGATCGCACGGGAGGTTCGCCTTTCCGGTTCACTCTTCTCGTTGCGGCACAGTCATATCCTTCTTCTTTAACCGCTTTGTACATCTCGGGCAAAAGTTCGGGCGGATCCTGCAAATCCGCATCCATAACAACCACATAATCACCGGTTGCCTCGGTTAATCCCGCTAACATTCCGGCTTCTTTTCCGAAGTTACGGGAGAATGAAACATAATGCACTTTCGGATCTTTTGCCGCCAGGGCACGCATTACTTCCAGCGTACCATCCCTGCTTCCGTCGTCCACAAACAAATACTCAAACTCCAGCATCGGCATGGTGGCAAGAACTTTTTCCGTCTCCTCGTAGAACAGAGGAAGAGCCTCTTCTTCGTTATAACAAGGGACTACAATTGAACATTTTTCCATGATTTAACCTTTCTTTCTTCGAAACAGTTTTCGATAGGTTGTCAGCGCTTCATAATACCAGAAAAACAAAAACGGTGATTTACAATGCATCCGGGTCAGTTTCTGTACTTCCGCATCCTGCTTTTCCAGAAAATACGGATTCGTTCCGTATTCCGGGAAAGTTTCCATGATGCCCTGCCGCAGCAGGCGGAGGAAGGAAAGACGCTTCTTGAAAAACGGCATTCCGATCATATACGTAAACAATGTGTTTACATAGAAAATCTCGGCAAACCGGTATTCGATTTCCTCCGGATATTCTTCCAGATACTCTCTTTTCCAACATTCCTCAATGAAGTAAATCATTGTATCCATTCGGTCGTCACATTTCTCGCGGCTTACATGGTGTGTGGTGGAATCGGGTTTCTGGTAGTAGTAATAATTCGGTTCATCCACATATTCAAAATGCCTGCAGCAAAGCATGGTCAACGGAGCAAGGCAGTTATCTTCGTAGAAAACATGCTCCGGAAACCAAAGGCCGTTATCAATAAAAATCTCACGGCGATAGATTTTCGTTACCATGCTGCCCGGGTCAAGCAGTAACTTCGCATAATCTGCCGGCCCCAAAACTCCCGTCGGCGAGTCGGCATTGTTCCGGATGACCTCGCCTACCGTAAAGGACTGCTCGGACGTTAAATTGATATTGCAACCGACAATATCCGCACCGGTCTCCTGCGCTTTCTTTAAAAGCTTCTCGTAATAGTCCGGGCTTATCCAGTCATCGCTGTCGATAAAGCCAAACCACTCTCCGCTTGCCGCGCGGATTCCCAAATTTTTCGCTCCGCCCTGCCTTCTGTTTTCGGGAGAGGCGATCACCTTAAGTCTCCCGGGATGGTCTTTCTCGTATTGGCGTAAAACTTCCAGCGACTGATCCGTGGATGCATCATCCACAGCAATAATTTCATAATCGTCTATCGTCTGGTTTAACAGGGACTCCATACAAAACTGCAAAAGTCCTTCTTTGGCCATATTGTATACCGGTACTATAATACTGAGTTTCATCTTCCGTTTTATCGTTCCTTGATTACCTGTTTATTCTCAACGCGGTATACCGCGTCGCATTTCTCTATGGTCTGCAGTCGGTGTGCAATGATGATCATGGTCTTGCTTCCCTGCAGGCGGTTAATGGAATCCACAATCGCTTTCTCCGTTTCGTTATCCAAAGCACTGGTTGCTTCATCCATAACCAGAACTTCCGGATCATCATACAAAGCTCTTGCGATACCGATTCGCTGTCTCTGTCCGCCGGAAATCTGAAGTCCGCGTTCTCCGATTCCGGTGTTGATTCCGTCGGGAAGTGTCTTTACAAACTCGTCAAGTTGGGCTTCTTTCAAAGCCTCCCAAACACGGTCATCGTCAATTTCTTCCTCGCGGATTCCGAATGCCACATTTCTTCGGATTGTATCATCAAGCATGAAAATACTCTGCGGAATATAACCGACATTCTTTAACCATTTACGATAGTTTCCGTTCTCAAAAATATTCACGCCGTCAACGCAGATCTCACCTTCCTGCGCTTTTAACAAGCCGAGAAGGATATCCACTATGGTTGATTTGCCCGCACCGGTTGTACCGACAATTCCGACGCTCGTACCGATGGGGATCGTTAAGTTCGCATGTTCCAAAATATTCACACCGCGTGTATTCGCATAATGGAATGTAATATCGGTCATTGTGATTTCTTTCGTCGCCGGAAGTTTCTCCGTCGGCGGTTCCAAAGAGGAAATATCCGTTTTGCCGGACTGTATTTCATCCTGCAGGTTATCGGTTACTCCCATAAAGAACGGTTCAAAGTAAGCGATATTGTTCAACTGATTGTTAATCCGGTTTGCACAGGGCATCAATCTGGTCAGGCCAAACGCGAACACTGAAAGTGTTCCGATTGATTTGGCAGCATCGCCTCCGTAAAGGTAAAGATAGAGGAAATACAAAACCACACCTGCCATGCAGACCACTTCAATAATCAATCTGGGGATATTGTTGATGACAGTATATTTCTGTACGGCTCCTACATATCCCTTACCGCATTCCTTGTAATCTTCCACAAACTGCTTTTCTCTGCCGGAAACCTTGATTTCTTTAATACCCATGACCGTTTCGGAAATGTGTTTAAAAAGACCGCTGTAGTACTCCTGGTTCTCTTCTCCCGCTTTTTTCATGACCGGCTTGATAAAAATTTTGATAACAAACAGTGTGATTACCAAAAGAACCGTAATAATGGCTGCCATCAGCGGATCCTTCAAAATTAAGGTAAGGGCAATTCCCAGGAATACAATTGCCTCGGAAACCAGCGTCAAAAGAGCCTGGATCAAAGCATACATATTATTGACGTCCGAAGTAATGGAACGCTGAATAACCGCCGTATCGGCACTTAAGAAAAACTCATAATCCCTGCGGATAAAGTTTTTCATCATACGCTCCGAAGTATTGAACTGATTGGTGAAAATGAATTTATATAAGATTTTATATTCCCAATAAATGTAAATGTTCTTAATGATGAATGCCACAATCAGCATAAGCAGAATCGCAACGCCAAATGCTTTCTCCGTCCGAAACGGGGATATATGATAGAGCGTCATTACGATTTTATTGTCTGCAAGTGCTTCCGGTGTCAGAATCAGCGTAACCACGGGAATAATGGCAACAATGGAAAAAGCTTCCAGAATCGCGCCGATAAACATTAAAAAGATCAATCCGGCCATCTGCCATTTCTGCTTGCGGTCCAAAAGGACATTCAGTTTCGTTAAAATCTTTTTCATGAAAGTCGTGTACTTTCCTTTCGCATCTATTCTTCTTTGGCTCCGGTATAGATTACGGTCTTGCCCGGTTTCTTTAACTTCATGTACAGCCCGTGTGCCCGCTTGGACAACCGGGGCGCTTTCATCAGAATCTTTAAATTCTTCTTTTCCTTCTCGGACAGAAACGGATTACTCTCGATTTCCGCTTTGTTACTACGAATGTAGGTAATTATCCCGTCACAAACCGGATTGTTCCTCATCTCTTTCACCGGAATGTGCAACAGATAATCCAGTCTTTGGAACAGGCAGAATCTCTTCGCTGCGGTAATACTCTCCGGATATTTCTCTTCCGCCAGTTTATATGCCGTATCGGAATTGGCAATCATGGCATCGTAGAATTCTCTTTTAAATGTTCCTCTTGTATTGCTCACATCGGAAAGCACAATATGATATCCGAGTGTTTCCACACTGTAAACGCCATCCGTTTGCTGAAGCATGCGAAGTAACAGTTCAAAATCCTCATTGAGTTTCCCTTCCGGAAACGCAAAGTTTTTCATGAAATTCGCACGGATCAGCTTGGTACAAAACGAGGCATCTCCTTTATGCAACATCAGCTGATGGAAGACATCTTTGGCCGGATGAAATACCACCTCTCCCGAAGAAGATTCCGCCTCTTTTAAGATTTCTCCCGATGTAGATTCGTAACAGGTCAGGATTTGAAAAATAACTCCCGACGGATGAGCCTTCGCTGCCGAATGAAGGCGCTCGTACATGTCGATTTCCACATAATCATCGCTGTCACAGAATGCGATGTAATCTCCTGTTGCATGCCTAAGGCCCGTATTTCTGGCTGCGGAAGAACCTGCATTCTCCTGATGAAACGTAAAAACATTCCCGTATTTTTGTGCATATGCATCGCAGAATACACCGGACTGATCCTTGGAGCCGTCATCCACAAGAATGATCTCCAGGTTCGGATAGGTCTGCGATAAAAGAGTATCCACCAGTCTGTCGATATCCTTTTCGGCATTGTAAACCGGAACCACTACCGATATTTTGTCTGTTTTACCTATTCCGGTTTCCTCCATGTCCATTCCCCTTTAACATATGCATACATTTTCCGCTGCGGGATCACTTTGGCTTCGCTCAACGGACCGCTTTCGCAGAACGTTATTTCTCCGCTCATAAGATTGTCACAAAGAGCTACAAGTCTTTCGGCCGCAGTATTGGGATTCCATTCTTCGGCAATCGTCCGATACGCTTCTTCACCAAGTTTCTTTCTAAGGTTTTCGTCGGATAAGACCATACGAAGCGCATCCTCGAGTGATTGCAGATTTCCGCTTCGGTAAATCAGTCCGTTAACTTTATCTTTGATCAAAAACGGCGCCGCGCCGACCGCATGAGATGCAATGACCGCGCATCCGCTGTTCATCGCTTCGTTTATAACCGCTCCCCAACCTTCTTCAAAATTGCTGGTAAAAAGATAGATATCGGCATCATCCATATAAGCGCGCACTTCTTCCGGCTTCAGGAAACCCGTGAAAGAAACCCTCTCTTCCAGTCGGTTTTGTTCTGTATATTTCTTTAATTCCTCTTCGCACTCTCCGCCGCCGATAAAGGTCATCTCAAACGCAAGTCCTTCATCCGCCATTTTCTTTACCGCCTGCAACGCATCCATTGCATGTTTCAGCTTCAGAAAACGTCCGGCCCAGAGAATCTTCGGAACGGAATTCTTTTTCAGAATCCCGCCATCCTTCGCGGGGATAAATGCGGGAAAATAGCCCCATTTAAACCGTTTGCCACGATAAGCCCTGATGATTTCGAAATCATCCGCAACATAAGCTCCGCAGCAAAGCAGATATACGGGTGCATCTGAGTATCTGGTATGATCGTGATACTTGCGAATCAATCCCTTCGGAGAAATTGCCTTCCACTGTCCTTCCCTGTAAAGCCTCTCCCATGCCCGAATCACTATTTTTTGTTCGGCAAGCCGGCCTGCGATATAGGATTCATCATCCAAACCGTCGAAAATAACCACATCACTTTCATCGATGATTTTCTGAACCCCTTCGGAATCATCCGCATATATTTGCAGATACGGAAGCGCCGAATAATCCTTTGCCCAGCCCTGACGGATTCTTTCCTCTTCCATCGGTTCCGTCTGAACAAACACATAATCCTTTCCAAGAATTCGATAGAGTTCGTCCGATAGCGGAATCTGATGGTGATTGATGTAATTGGAAATAAAGGTCAGTTTCATCTTTCGGTCCGTTCCTGTCTTTGCACGATTGTCTCGTAGATGGAGCAAAGTGTTTCCGCATTCCGATTTCCGTCATGGCGGGCTCTTGCATCCGAAGCAGCCGCATCCAGCATGTCGGAAAGGATCCTGTCGTTCGCATCAACCATTTCAAACATCTTACGGATTGCGGTAGCCAGATTACCGGGATCGTTTCCTTCGTATAAAATGCCGTCCCTTTCAGGAGAAAGGATATCAGCAACGCCACCTACATTACTTGCCACACACGGAACCCCGAGAAGCATGGCCTCAGCAAGAGAATTCGGGGAATTCTCCATTACGGAAGGAAGTACAAACAATGAACAGGAAAGAAGTTCCCTCTTTACTTCCTCTGCCGATAAATATCCCATAAACTCGATGCAATCCGAGGTCTTTGTTTTATGCATCAGTTCTTTCAGGTATTTTCCGTAAGTTGAGATTAAAACCTTTTTCTTGATTCCGCCTACACCTGTAATTGTATTTCCCGCAACCCTGACCGTAACATCCGGGTAGTTTCTTCGGACAAGTTCCAAAGCTTTGATCAGAATATGGAATCCCTTAATCGGATAATCACACTGGGAAACAAAAATCGAATGCTTTTTTATCTTTTCCGCATTCCATCTGCCATCATAGAACGTGCTTCGCATGGTTTCGTTCATCGGCAGATATTTCGCATCCGGATTCAGGAAATCACTGTATTTGCTGTCCAGTCTGGTCCGTCCGGTTGTGTAGCCCGCAAGCAGAATCGCTTCCTTTTCATGCTCCGCCCGGCGTTCGAATTTTTCCTTCTGTTTGGGCAATGTATCGTCCTTTAAAATATCGCGAAGTGTGGTGCTGTTAATCCACTCTTCGTCAACGCCGACCAGATAATTCTCAGCCAACGCCGTGCATACGCCCTGGAAACCGATCAGAAGTTTCTCCGGACAATCAAGTGCCTTGGCCGCAGACAGTGTGTGTGCGTATTCCGTACCGAAAACATGAACCACATCCGGTCGGAAAGCGTTCATGATCTGCTTCATCCTTTCGGTTACCGCCTCATCATAATTTTCCGGGCGCGTCGTATCTTCCACAAAACCAAAGGCGGAAATTCCGTCAAAATCAAAATCCTTATTATCCGGATACGGAAATGCAATTCCCAGATTAAACCGGTCCGGCTTCTTGGACAAAGCATCAAACAGACCGGCAAGCCAGCCTTCCTTGCTGGAAGATGCAATATGCAGTTTCTCGGCAATCTGTGGGAGACACTGATTGCAAATCCACAAAACCTTCATCGATACATTTTCTTTCTTAAACGGTCATACGCTCCCGAAAACGGAGAATCGGAGGCGATCCAACGTCTGAGCGGTTGCAGGGTAATCACCCCGAACAACTTTTCTTTCCGGATCTGTTTTTTGCTCATATATTTTTCCGTGATGGATCTGTGCTCTTCACGGTCTCTTCTGCGATTTTCTTTGCTTTCACTGTATCCACCGCCTTCGTAATCCGCCACGACCATGTTCAGGCAGACCGGTCTGGCTTTACCGACAAAATAGTTGTAAAGGAAAAAGTCATAGTCGGCACGGATCTTGTATTTCGGATTTAACTGCTTGTTTCTCCAAAGTTCGCGCTTGAAGAAGCAGGCCTGGTGGCAGGGAATATGACGATAACATTGGGATGGTGTGATTTTCTCCGGAAGATGCATGATATTTCCCGCACGGCGGAAATATGCATCGCCGTAATAAATCTTTTTGTTTCCGGTTGATTCCATCACTTCCTTGGTTTTGCAAAGTACATCCGGTGAATAAAACGAATCTCCGCAGTTCATAAAAGAGATGTAATCACCCTTGGCCATTTTAACCGCATAATTCATGGCATCATATATCCCGCTGTCCGGAACACTGTAAATGCGAACATCCGGAAAACCGCCTTCTTTTACGTATATTTCCTGCAGTCCGTCACTTTCGGAAAGGTGATATCCTTCCGAAATAAGATATTCTTTGCAGGAAAGGAGCGAATCATCCTTTGATGCTCCGTCCTTGATGAGCAGTTCAAAGTCCGCATCCTTTTGTGCAAGGATATTTATAACTGTCTCCTTCAGTTTGTCTCCGGCATTAAAACACACCGTAACAACAGTAAACTTCATGGCCATTCCTTTTAATGCGTAATCCAGTTCCAATACGGAACAATATGTGTCGCCTCATCTTTGCAGGTATGCAGGAAGAAAAGAAAATATCCAGCTCCGGCAACGAATACCGCCACCGTAACGACGATTCGAAGCCACTTCTTCCGAATTCCCAAAATTACGGACGGAATCAGGAAGATCTGAAATACATTTAAAAAATATCCGATTCTCGAAATCACCGGCATAAACGAGCAACAGCAATAAACAATCAATGCAAGAAGATTCAGTTTAAAGTAAAACCGGTTCTGTTCCTTTTCCTGCCATCCGGTTTTAAGAAATGCTACGGCAAACAGTAAAACCACCACACATCTTGCTATTTGTACTACGCTCGTAGTTTGCGTATCATAAACCGAACCTTCGTAGAACGGATAGAAGAAAAAGATAATCCGCCGGTAGAAATTCGGAAATGCCAGAAGGCTTGCCGCAAACACGCCCAGCACCGGATAAACCCATACTTTCCATCTAAGCTTTGCAAGCGGATACACCACCAAGCAGAACAAAACCGCCATATGGAAGGTGGACGCAAGTAAAATCAAAAGAACAAATTTCTCGTATTCTTTGGTGAACAAAAATTTCACCGCAAACATTGCCACCGCAAGAACCAGATAGTAGCGGACGGAATTAAATCCGGATAGGTAAATGCCGAATATCATATACAGGAAAAACGAATATCCGAATTTTTCGCCGAGTGCATATATGGCGCGAAGCGAAAAGAAAATGGTCAGCGCGGCAATCAGTCCGAAAATAACAATGTAGTTTTCCTTCCCGAAAAGGAAATGACAGACCCGGACAAAGAAATTAAACCCAAACTCCGTGGAAACATAACGGTTCTGGCTGATCAGACTGAATATCGAAGTGTATTCCCAATAATCGTTTCCGATGGCAATACGGCAGGCGCTTACTGCAAGGAGCGAGAAAAAAATCCCGAAAAGAAGACTGAAATTTTTCAGTTTTCCTCTGGTAAATGCATTCGCACCCGTAACAGGAACGATATTCTCTTTCGGTTCAACCAGCAGTCCGAGCGCCACGGTTACGGCTGCCAGAATCAGATAGATTAACATTCCCGAATCCTTTTCCCCTCTTTGATTCCTTCCGTGATCAGTTTCCAGGCTTTCTTTTTGCCCAATTCTTTCGTTTCTATGTTTCGTTTTAAATACACAAAGCGGAACGCCCAAAGCGGTGCAAATCCTTTATAGAGAAAGGCAAACAACACACCTCTGTCGTGAAAGTATTTCTCGTTGAATCCGTTAAACCAGGTGGACTGACGATACTCCTCTTCGCCGAGAACCTCCGTGGAAGTGAATATCTTTAATCCTTTTCTTAAACAATCTGTCAGGAAGAGGGAATCTTCTCCGTTGGAGTATTTCGCCCCCCCGCCGAAAAGCAGGGAATACTTTACGCCAGCCTTCACCAGGGAATCTCTTCTTGCCGCAATGGAGTAGGCCGGATAGCGTCCGCAGTTTAATTTGCCGATCTTTTTCTCCTCTTCATTCCAATATGTCTTTCGCTTCGGATCTACACGAACATTGAACAAAATCAGGTCGGCATCCGGTCTTTTCGCAAAAGCGGAAATAACTTTGTCCGCATAGCCGGCATCGTAAATAATGTCCTCATCCGAGAAAAGCACAAGTTCGGCATTCGCGTTTTCCAGGCAAAGGTTTCTGCTTCGTCCGACTCCGCGTCCGTCGTCGGAGATAATCAGAATACGGCATCCGTCAATTTTTTCTTCCGCGCGCTTTCTTTCGTCGCACTGATTGACCAAAACCGCATCCGTCTCAATATGCATTTTTCGGATCAGTTCTTCCGGCTTGTTTTTCAGGGAAGAAATCAGGACTTCGAGTTTCAATGCGCTTACCTACTTTTCCCTGCTTCCCAGATAGCGAAGCAATCTCTTTTTATGGGTTCCGTAAAGAACAAATCCAAGTACAGGAATGTTCTGCGTTTTTAACAAATCCAGGGCACGTTCCAGAAGTTTTCCTCTGCGGTTTTCCGCACGGAGTAAAAGAATCACACCGTCGGAATTCTTTATTTCGGATACCGCTTCGGGCTTTTCGTTTATGCCGTCCGTACACTGCAGTACTTCGCCCGCAGGTGCGAATGATACGATTTTCTCCGCAAGTGCTTTGATGTCCTCCCTGCCGCAACCGGTTTCGGAAGATACATCGCTTAAATATACTTTCGTTTTGTCTTTGAGTGTATTTTCAAGATTCAGTTTTCCGGTTTCTTTGTTCCATTCGGAGATCGCATTTCCGTCCTTATCAAGGCAGAGAAGTGTGGGAATGCCGTAGCGCATCCGCGTCTGTTCCGGAAGAAAAACCGAATCATCCAACGCAAAGGCAAAGAGAAGAATCAACAATGCAAAGACTGCTCCGACCACCGCGCCCGTAATACACATGCGAAGCGTACGGTTATCCTGCGTTTTCTTTTCCGCCGTTTGCGGGGAAGTAAAAATCTGCACCTCTTCCACATCCACCATGCGCTCGCCCAGTTTAATCAGGGCGTTCTCATAAGCATGAGCAATATCCACCGCTTCCTTCGGATCTTTGCAGGTAACTGTCAGGATCACAAGACGGACATCGCTTTCAAGACCGGCCGTTGCAACACTTCTTAAATACTCCTTCGTCGTATCAAAAGAAAGATTTGCCATGACCTCGTCAAGGCAGGCATCGGACGCCGAAAGCGTCTGCCAGGTGTAGTCGTTAATATAAACATTTTCAAGACGTACCTCGGGAGCATAGGTTAAGTAAAGCTCCGATTTGGCCACCCAGTCGGGTGAGGGTGCGAAAGTGAAATTTTTCAAATAATATCCGCCGCCGAATAAAAGTGCACCGAGTAAGGCACCAAGTAAAACCAGATAGCATTTTCTCAAAAGATATAAAAACAACAGTTTAATGTTTACGGTTTCCTTCATGAAAAGTCCTCTTTCTACTTTCTGTCCTCTCTGGCATCCTGCTTAAGCGCCGTAATTTGTCCGGCGGAAACACCTTCCGTTGCATCCGGCATAAACAGTACTTTCAATGTCAGCAGCATCAGTCTTAAATCCAGCCACGTCGTGTAATTCTCGATGTAAATCAGATCCAGTTTCAGTTTATCGTACGGGGTTGTATTGTATTTGCCGTAGACCTGTGCATATCCCGCAAGGCCGGCTTTTACCTTGGTGCGGAATCGGAACTCAGGCATCTCTTTCACATATTCTTTGATAATCTCCGGACGTTCCGGTCTGGGACCGATAAAGGACATGTTACCAGAAAGGATATTGAATAACTGCGGAAGTTCATCAATACGGACTTTACGGATAAAACGTCCGATGGGTGTAATTCGCGGATCCTTTTTGGAAGCGAGTCTTGCCTGGCCATCCTTTTCCGCGTCCACGCGCATGGAACGGAATTTGATGATTTTAAAGATTTTGCCTCCGATGGTAACCCGTTTCTGCTTGTAGAATACCGGACCGCCGTCGTAAAGTTTCACCAGAATGGCGGTAATCAGCATGATCGGAGAGGTCGCGATGATCAGAATCAGTGCACAAATCAAATCGATCAGGCGCTTGATAACACGCTGCTCAAAGCTTAGCGGATACTCTCTCGTCAGCATGATGGGTGTATCAAAGAAATGCAGAACATCCGCGCCCTGTACGATGACGTCGGAGATCTTCGGCATCATATAAACGCGAATGGACCTGGAATAGCAGAATTTCAACAGATTGTTTCTGGATTTGGTGGGAATATCCCAGATAACAAGTCCCTCTTTGTGTTTGAGAATTTCCTCTTTGATCTTCTCCTCATCTTCCGAGATATTCATGATCTTGGAGATGGCAAAGCGGTCTTTTCGGGAATTGAATTTCTTGACGATCGCGTCAACCGGACGGTCTCCGGATACCAGCAAAAGGTTTCTCGGAGCAAATACGATGCGATAGATAAAATTCGACACATATGCCCAGATCAGTGCAAAGACTAACTGTGCTGCGGTAAGTGCAAGAATATATTTGATTTTGGCAAGGCCCGCATTCATCAAAGACAACTGGGCGTAGGCAATTACATTCGTCACCAGGATGGAAATAGCCTGGGAAAGGAATATTTCAAAGCTACGCAGGTAACCGATCTTACCTGCACCGTATGCCAAACAGAAGGTAGCCAGGATCACCGCGTAAATAGTGATGACCAGGATATCACCTTTCTGCCAGAACTGAACCTGGACGGACTCTTTGTATTTCCAAAACCATAATAAAGCATATCCCGTTACATCAATGGCAAATTCAACAAAAGCCAGTAACAGGACCAGTATGCGTTTGGCGGCATCTCTTTTTCTCATAAAAAAATCTCCCATGCGGTATTTTTTGAAATGACCTTAATGCCCGAGTCAGAGCAAAGCATAGTTCATTTTATTGTACCACACGAAAGACCTTTTTTCAAGAAAACAAGCGCTTTTCGGCGCTTTATTTTCCCTGTTTTTCCGACTTAAATTCTGCGTTTCACCGCACGTGCTCCCCAATGGATAAAATACCATGCACTTTGGAAGACATTTAACTTCTCCCACTTGCGGTAAAGATACCAGATACGGCGAACCGCCTCGAGCTTGTTTGAGGATAGGGATTTGGCGGGTCTGCGGTATAAAACCAGGTTTTTATTGAGGCCGTAGGCCTTCTTCCCGCTCCTTAAAATCTGCCACCAAAGTGCCGTATCCTCGCTCTTGATCGCAGGCATGAACAACTCTTCCTTGGCAATTTTACGCGTATCGAACATGACGGTCGAAGTAAAAATGGTCGTATTCTTCAAAGCCTGCCTGTATGTCAGGCTCTCCGGAACATGCACAATCTTCCCCGTCGGCTCGGCAGCTTCGGTGCCAAATTCATATCCGGTAAATGAAAAAGCGGCATTTTTCTTCTCCATGAAGCGGATCTGATCTTTTAATTTGTTCTCATTCCAAAGATCATCCGCGTCCAGAAAAGCGATATACCGTCCGGACGCCTTTTTGATTCCGGCATTTCTCGCCTTGGCGGCGCCGACATTGTCGCCAAGATACATCACTTTAATCCTGGGGTCTTTCTGCCGCAGTTCCTCTAAAATTTTCTTCGTCCCGTCTTTCGATCCGTTTTCGGCCAGAATCAGCTCCCACTTATCCACAGTTTGGGCAAGGACACTGTCGACCGTATTCGCTATAAATTTTTCGGCATTGTACACAGGGGTGATAATGCTGACCAAAACCTCGCTCATTTTTGCCCTTTCTTGTAGATAATATAGGAATCCGTTTCGTAAATCACGATATAATTTTTATCTAAAACATCTCTATTCTCAGTATAAATCCGTTCGTAGGATCTGACGATCCATTCCGGATTGGCTTCTTCTGACGAAAGTTTGGAGAACAGTAAATACTCCGGATTTTCAGAAAAGGTACCCTCTTCCAGCACGAAATTTTCGGCCGGTCCGACCGGTACGGCACAAATTGCTTTCGGCTCCATGGTATACATTAAGATTGTATTCTCCCATTTATCTTTGGAGGGATCTGCTTTCAAAACCTTCTCCCAGTCATTTCTCAAAGTATTCCATTCCGCTTGCACGGCTGAATGTGCATATCTGTCTGCGGTAAAATAGCGGAACCTTCCGGCCGACAGAAATACTCCCGCCAGGCTGACCAGCAGTAAAAGGCGCACCAGGTATTCCCGTTTGCACATGGCAAGCAGGTACAAAGAAAAGAGTATCACGATCTGCGTTCCGCGGTAAAATGTATCGGGCAGAATGGTATAGAGCGTCATATACATGGCATAAAACAAAGCCACGGAATGTGCTATCATCCGGCCGAGATAAGCATCATCCTTCTTTTCCGGATTGGCTTTTCCGCGAAATGCCATGAAGAGACCGACTCCGATCATTACCAATGCCAGAATAACGCTGTAGGGATAGATCGGTTCCGATTTGAAATAATTTTTCAGCTCCCATACGCCAAGCAGACCGTCCTTGGCCATATACAGTGTACTCTTAACCGCACCGGCAAAGTCCTTCGCCGAAAGTGCAGCCAGTAGGCTTTCCGTCTTGCCAATATTATAATTGCTGGAAATCAAATGCAGGAAATAATAGCTTCCCCCCCCAACGATTGCCGTAACCGGAAGGGAAACCAAAAAGCGGATATACCCTTTCTTTTCTTTCAGCAATGCACAGACATAGAGAGGGATTGCAAACGCAAAGAAGGTATAAACCTGCACGGAATATAAGAAAAAGAGCGGAATGATCAGATACGAGATCCACCATTTTCTCTGTTTGGCAAAATAGAGATAATAGAGCATCCCCGCCAAGACCACAGCAATGGCATAACGGTAGATCTCCGACATATTTGTAGTCAGGTACAAAAGCAACGGAACAAAAAAGAGTTGAAATCCGATCAGTCTGACATTCTGTTCACGTTCCGGTCTGGCCAAGAGCCAGAATACGAGGTTCGCCAGAACCATAAAAAACAGATTGGCAAAGAAAACAAAAGACTGCCCCGTCGGAAAAATCTTGGCCAAAAGGGCATACGGAAGTATGATTGCGGGACTCCAGGCCGGGCCTGAACCCAGAATGGCATGGTTTGCATTAAATCCCCAGTAGCCCAGGGGCGAAAGATGCTTTGCATAGTTCTCGATGAGTTTTAAATAAACGGCTTCATCATTCCAGATAATGCCCGGAAAAGGATCCGCTTTCTTGATAATCCCCCAGAAAGCGGCATAGAGCAAACTGATGATGACCGGAGTCAGAATCATCAGTACCGTACAGAGAACTGCACTCACTTTGGGATTCTTCTTTTTGCCGATTTCGTTACTCACTTAATAACCACCAGACAATAAACAAGTGCAAAAGCAATACCGAGGGCTGCTCCCACCCAAACCTGGATCGGAGTGTGACCGATATGCTCCCGCAGCCGTTTTCTTTCCGTCAGACGACTCTCGCCCCGACGGTCGTTTTCCAGAATTTCATTCAATACCGCCGACTGCGTTCCCGTTTCTCTTCTGACGCCGACGGCATCATACATTACCACAACAGACATTACACAGGCAATGGCTGTAATCGGAGATGATATTCCCTCGTTAATCAAAAGCGATGTGGTAAGACCACACATGGCCGCAGAGTGACAGGATGGCATTCCGCCGCTTCCGATCAAACGTTCCGGAACAAATTTCTTTGTAGCAAACAGGTGTATGAAGGTTTTTACAACCTGCGCCATCACCCAGCTTCCGATGGCACTGACCAGCACCTCGTTGCATACCATATCTTTCAAAAACTGTAACATTACAACTACCCTCGATTATCTTTCAGCAAAGCTTCCGCAAGACGTTTGGCGCCCAAACCGTCCACGGTGTTTTGCATTTTTTTCTTTAAATCATCCAAATCGTTCCGGCTGCTCAAATCATGCAGACAACGCATGAGGCCGGAAATAAATTCTTCGTTATTCCTGCAGTCTCCCGCAAAGGGCACCAGACCGAGTCTGTCAAACTCCTTTGCAATTCCCATCTGATTATCCGCAAGAACATAAGTAATTGACGGAATTCCTTCCGCGCAAAGTTCGTAAACCGTAGATCCCGCAGCCGAAACCGCAAAATCCATCTGCCGGATAAAAGCCCTGAACTCGCGAATGTGATCATAGAGCACTACGTGGCCCAGGTCTTTGGCCAAAGAACGGATTTCCGGGGCAGATGCATTCACCGCACCGACCGGAATATGAAAAACAAACTCATCCTGCGAACCGTTTTGCCTCAAATACTCCAGAAAGCGGACCGTCACTTTCTCGGGATCCGCTCCGCCGCAGGATAAAAGAACATGTTTTTCATTCGCACCCTTTCGGTTGATAATCAGTTCTTTCGGAAGTTCTCCCAAAGCCATCCGAAGAGGTGCATATGAAATCCCGAGATAACAGTCCGGAAACGGAACATCGTTTCTTCGGTACAATTCCTCCACCTTCGCAGAATCGGCATACACATTATAATTGATCAGCCCGTCCGTCGGAAAAGCCGTTTCAATCATATCATCAAAGCAGATTACCTTCCCCTTTCCGGCAATCATGGATTTCACTTTCTCATAATACCCTTCGGGGACAAAATAACTGTCAACAATGTAAAGAATCTCCGGATCCGAAAGGATACGCCCCAGTTCCTTTGTCTCCTCATCCATATTCAGATATCCGTTATTTAATCGCTTTACGGAATATCCTCTTTCGCGAATTAAAGATTCACTTCCGGAATCGGATGCGATTATAAAACAACATTCCTGTCCGAGAGAACGAAACGCGTCAGCCAGAGCCAGGCAACGCATGGTATGTCCGAGGCCGATGTTTTCGTTTGCATCCGCACGAAAATAAATCATTCATTCTCCTCCGCCGGTCCATCCACGGAAGGGAGGAACATTACGTTCAAATCCACATTCCCGCTGATGCCGTTGACTCTTCCGGTTGACGAATACTGCCATACGCCTAGATCATACGGAAAATACAGGTTGTCGGAATAATATGCGTACCAAACCGGGAATTCGGTCAGTTCGCTGTAGTTCAGCATATGGAATAAAGAGTACGCATTTCCGTAAATCATCGGCTGATATCCGGCCTCTTTCACTCTTTCGCAGAAATGTCTGACCAGAAGTGTTCTGTCTTCACGGGAGAGTGCATTTCCCCTGGCGGTATCCGCATCCAGTTTCTCCACATCAATTGCAATCGGTCCTTCAATGGAATACGGTGCAACCAGTTCAATGAGCATATCAACCTCTTCGTCAATCTCCTCCGACGTAATAGCCTGTGAGAAGAAATATACTCCGGTTTTAATATTGTTTACCCGAGCCCCTTCGAGATTGCCTTTGACATACTCGTCTTCGACCATTTTTCCGCTTCCGTATCCGCGGTATCCCGCGCGGATGATAGCCGCCTGTACACCGGAATTTGCAACCGCTTGCCAATCAACGGAACCCTGATGCGCGGATATATCGATACACAGAATACTCTTCGTAGCCTCGCCGTCTATATAATACCGATAACCGTTTTCATCCGTCTGAAATTTATCTTTCTCATAAGGATTTGCCGGAATACTGTCGGAAATGGTTTCAAAATAAAATTTACCGTCTCCCGGATATACCACACTGTCCGTAAAGAGAGTTCGTAAGACCGTGGCGAAAGAAGGGCTTTGAGACTCAGCCTCCGTACGAAGGTATTCTTTAATCTCCGTTTCCTTCAATGTTTCGCCTTCCTGGCGGGCCGAAGCAACCATCTCGTCCACTTCGGCTTTGGTGTAGGTTTCCTGAACCCCCAAAACTTCACTTGTTTTGGTTTCGGAAGTTTCTTTTTTATCCGAATTATTCCTTACGTACAAAATGCCAAGGGCTACACACAAAAAAATGGCCGCCAGTGTACAAACCGACAAAATAATCGTCACCGGCGCCAATGGATTTGACTTTTTCTTCTTTTCCGTTTCCTTCATCAATCCCTGATTCCTTTATTTCCCCTATTTACTGATAATTCACACGATACTCGGCTTTGCCGATTCGTACGATATCATTCTCCGTAATCTGGACTTTCTCCGTAATTTTATTTCCATTCACCTTCGTTCCGTTCGAAGACTCCAAATCGGTTATGAAAAGATTGTTGTCCACGATTTCGAATTTACAATGTGTACCGGACACATAACCGTCATCCGGAATGCAAAGATCCATCTGCGGACGTCTTCCGACAAGAAATTCCTTCTTTCCTTCGGCATAGAAAGACCGTTCCGGATGTGCAATATCTGTCAACACAATTTCGCATCCCTCGGACTTTGTGCCTTTCTTAAACAGACTGAAAGGCTTGGCGGGGCTTTTGGCGGGAGCGGGTGCGGGCTCATCAGCAGGAGCCGGTTCCTCTTTTGCTTTCTCTTCCTCGTTTCCGATCAGCGCAAGATTAATGCCTTCCGTTTTGCGAGGCTGTTTTACACCTTTTCTTCGAATGGCGATGTAAATGAACAAAATAATATTGAAAACAATCACCAGCAACAACAGCAATGCTACAATTGTCAATGTTTTCGCTGCATCTGCATTTGTCATCAAATAAAGCGTACTCATGTTTTTCCCCCGTCCGTTACAGAATATAGGCTGTCGGATTAATATTGACAAAGCCCGCAAACATGTGGGCAAATAACAATACCCAACCGACAATCACTCTGATTTTGGATAATTTTCCTTCCCCTTTAAACGTATGTACCAACAGCCTCGCGCCGGCAAGTACAAAAATCACAAGCATGCCGGACATATATTCCCATGCAAAATTCAAATGTTCCATCCGGTAATCGGTCTCGATCAAAAATGCAAACTCGGCAAATCCCACCAAAAAACTGATGACCGATAGTTTTCCTTCCAGGCTCTGGAAGAAATACTTCGGATCGGTGATCACCATCCATAGCGGAAATGCCACCGCCACAATTACGGATAATAAAATATTGCCTGAAAAGAGACGCCATGCGGTAAAAGGCACCGCCAAGGCTACTCTCGAATCACCGTTATTATCTCCCCAAAAATAGAATGCGATATATTCCAGTGCAATATAGGCAACAGCCGGAAGACAGGCAAGTATAACTTTCAAAAGCAGTTTTCCGAGTTTTTTGACCTCTCCGCTCTTTGCAGCCAGAAGACGGATCCATTCCGTAAGGAAGAAAACCAGTCCTGCGGGTAACAATACAAAAGCGAATGTCGGCTTATAGAGTACCGAAACAAACAACGCCACGGAAAAGAACACAAAACGGGCTTTGCCAAACCACTTTCCCGTAAAAAACATGGCTTCTTTCCCATACTCCAGGCGGAAGAGATCCACCACTAGCGCAACGCACAAAATCCCGATCCATTTAACGGACATATGTGTGGCATTATGAAACGGATTGATGGCAAACTGTCCTAGGTACTGATTCGGAAACAGTGCCGGAACATATAAGGGCCACGCGAATGCCAATGCAAATGCGACTGCCGCAGACGCCATAACATGTTCTTTAATTTTCAGGTAATAAGTTCCGATCCGGTTTCCGATAAAACAGGTTATACCGTAACAAACCACTGCATACAAAGCGCATGTGTTGGATGCAGCCATTGCCGCATTCATCCGGAATACCCTCATAAAAACCTTCAGGGTTATAAACCAGCCAAGATAAGGAGTCTGAAGCCACGCCTCCCACAAATCCTTCGGATTTAGCGAGATTGCACTTGCCATCTGCGTATGTTCTTTCAGATCGTTATAGGTGTCCAAGCCGATCATGTTGTAGGAAAACTTATAATATACAACATAAATCAAAACTCCGAGAAAACAAACCAGAATATAGGCTCCGTAGTTTCTGCCCGAAATTCCCGGATTGGTTTCATCGTATTCCTTTGTGAAAAACTGTTTAACCGGATTTGACATTTATTTTTTCTTTTTCGCTTTGGCCTTCTCAACCTCTTCTTCCAGACGCGGGATATATTCTTCGGCCTCCGGCCGCTCCGGAAGAAAGTCCTTTAACTCTTTGGCAAGTTTCAGTGCCATCTCCGGCTCCTTGTTCATAATAAGTGTATCGATATTGGTCAGCTGGAGATTGTAATACTGATCCATGAACTGCTGTTTTCTGGCCGGCACAAAATTATCTTCGGGATATTTCTGAATATACTCATCCAGATACTGAATTGCGTTCAGGTAAGTGCGGATATCGTATTTTACATCAATCATGAGCATGGCATCTTCCACTGCCTGTCTGGCTCTGTCATCCTGCAATTTATCGCATTCGGCAATGGCAACCTGTGATGCCTCATATTCGGGATATTGTTTTTCAACCTGCTCGTACAGTTTCTTTGCAGCTATATAATCTCCGGCAGCCTTTGCCTCTTCTGCGGCGGCAAAAGCACTTTCGGAAGCATAACGGTTTTCCATTTTCTCAATTTCCACGCCAATCTGCTGGTCTTTGGCAAGCACCGTATCCTTCATGGCATAAATATCTTCAGAAACAGCCTCGTAAGGAGCTTTTCCCTGCAGATATTCACCCACACGGATTTTGGCATATTTAATACCCAGTTTTTCGGCTTCGGATCGGTTTTTCTTCTGGGAAGGTTTCTGCATCTGCTGATAGCATTCCACTGCCTTCTTTGCATTTCCCGCATTCAGGGCATCTTCAAAACGGCTGAACGGATTCTTTAACTTTGCCACATTTGCCCACATAATCAGATCCACGATTGCCAATACAACAACGCCGATTAATATGAATCGTTGTGTGTTAGATAGTTTCCCCCACATATGCTTACTCCCCAATTTCTTTTAAATATCGTTCCAGTGCATCCTGCCAGGTCGGAAGTGGTTCAAATCCGGATGCAGTCAGCTTGGTCTTATCCAGTCTTGAATTAAACGGACGCACCGCCTTGGAAGAACCGTATTCGGCTGTCGTAACCGCTTCCACGGTCAGTCTGTCCCCGGAATATTCCTCATGACCAAGTTCGGCCGCCTGACGGAAGATTTCCTTCGCAAAATCATACCAGCTGATATATCCGCCTTCATTCGTCGCATGATAATAGCCGTATTTCTCCGTTTGGATCATGTCGACTAAAAGTCTGGCCAAATCATAAGTATACGTCGGTGTCCCCACCTGATCGCATACCACTTTAAGTTTATCATGGGTTTTGGCCACGTTCAACATTGTCTTAATAAAATTCTTGCCGTTTTTCCCAAATACCCACGCAATACGTACAATAAAAAACGCAGAGAGTCTGCTGCTTACCGCCTTTTCGCCGGCAAGTTTGCTCTCGCCGTATACATTTAGCGGCGCGTAATCCGTGCAATCCGGTTCCCACGGTTTCTCACCTTTGCCGTCAAACACATAATCCGTGCTGATATACATCATTTTTATTCCGGCTTCTTTGGCGCATTCCGCTATATTGGCAGTCCCGCCTTCATTAATGGCAAAAACCTTTTCTTTTTTGTCCTCATCCTCAGCCAGATCGACCGCCGTCCATGCCGCGCAGTGAATCACCGCATCCGGCTTAATGCTCTCAAAAACCTCTTTGACGGCGGACGCATCTGTAATGTCCATGGATACATACGGCATGCTTTCCACTGCAGAACCGTCGGGAATACCCGCATACGCCGGAGCGATATCCGAGCCAATACCCTCCATTCCGCGCTTATGCAATTCATTCATGACATCGTGACCGAGCTGTCCGGCCACACCGGTAACCAGAATTTTCATGTTATACCCCTATCCGTTTAATTTAATCACCCATACGCCATGGATGTTTTGAATCGATTCTTTTTCCGGGAAATACGGCATTTCCTCAAATTCCTTAGTTTGTGAAAGACCGATCTGATCCTCCAGGGGAGGCACCGTGATCGTAACATTCAGATAATGCTTCATAAATTCGGCGTACTTTTCCGAAGACTCAACACAGTAATCTCCCGAAGTCGAATGATACCCTCCGGTTATCTGTCCCGTAATGTCCGTAGACGGATAATTCTCCGCATTCGGAAATCCTCCAAGTATCGCCACGGCATCCGTATTTTTGTACCCTTCCGTCTGCTCCAGGCGGTCAACGATACGAACGCAAAGGCCATATGTTTTTTCATAGCGTTCGTTTAAGTTGAAATAAACGATATTTGCTGCCAAAACAAAATTCAGGATCAAGCATGCCAGCGCAACAAACCCCGCATAAGAGAGGACGGTTCCGATTTTTTTCTTTCCGAGTTCTTCCGCCTCTTCCTCCGTCAAAAGCGAAAGACCGAAAGCAAACAGGATTGCCCAGGGCATGCGCATCAGGATATGGAAAAGCACGTCCGGTGCCATGATGCAGATCATGGAAGCAGAGGGCGGAACAAGTGCAAACAGAACAATCAACATAATTAGACTCAGAACTTTGCGGTAAACTTTTTTCCTGACAATAAGATATACCAGTAAGATAAAACAAATCAGCGCAAAAACGGTATATGCCAGCTTCATCCATATATTTTCGCCCATAGAGCCGTTCGGAAGAGAAAAGTCCTTAAAATCCCTGTATGCCTGCAGAATACCCGCGGGCAAAAGGTGAAACGAAACCGTTCCGACCTTGTCGGTTCCCTGATAGCCGCTTAGCGTTCTTCCGGATGCGGCCAGCATGATTTTGAGTGTAATGACATAGAATGCATAACTGCCGACTCCGAGCACAAGAAACCGCCATGCTTTGGCCCAAAAAACCTTCCACTCTCCGGGATGATTTAAAATCTGCCGGATCAGCAGGAAGATACAAAGCAATGCCCCCACCGAAAAATAGGACTGGTAAACACCTATGGAAAATCCAAGCAAAAGAATTGCCGGAGCAAATCCCCACCTCACCTTCACGGCAAGCAAAACCGCCAGGCAGGAAAGGAAAAGCGCAATCATATATCCGTCAATCGTATATACAAATACAAACGTTCCGGTCACAGCAGGAAACGATGCCAGAACAGCGCCCGCTAACGCTGCAGCCAATGGTTTTCGGATGGAAAACAGTTCCGTAACCACAACAGCCGTCAAGCCAAGAAATACAAGGGCAAGAAGGCCGTTCACCCACGGAAGGTTATAAAAGGAGCTGAGCCCGCAGGCAAAAGTCAGAAACTGTCTGCCGGAAGTAATCATATCCTGATTGGAATAAATATTCCAAAATGTATCATAGGTCGGGAGGTTATGTGTCATGGCGGGCAGATGTGCAATAAGCCCTACGAGCAGGGTGCCGAAAAAAGCCCACGTATACTGCGGCTTCCAAAGATTTTTTATGCCCTTTTTCACGGTTTGTGACAATGTCATTTATCTTTACTCCCTAAACAGTAATTTTACCATTTTTTTCGCCCGAATTCCACCTCTTTCTTATGCTTTTTCCGCCGTCGTACACTTGAATTGAATACCCATAACACGTATAATGATTATGTATGTCAAAAGGGGCTTTTTCGATGAAAAAATACATTTCACCGATCCTGAAGGGATTTCTAAGTGCATATTCGCTCAGTGTGTGTTTCCACGCACCGATCAGCCGGGAATTCTTCACCGATTCCGCGGACTATTTTACCGCGTCGGTTTATGAATTGCTGGGGGAGTATTCTTTTCCCCTGTTTCTCATCTGGATTGCCGCTACCGTCCTGTTTATTCTTCTAGGGCGGAAAGGATACGGTTATTCTTCCCTGTTCCAAAAAGGACAAAGTAAAAAATATCTGATCTGGGGTTTTGTTTCCCTGCTGTTTGCCTTTTGTTACTCGCTTGGTCTATATTTTGCCGGTGCCGGAACCGACGGCATGTTCGGAGGTTCCCCTGCAAACAGTATAAAATTCCTTCTTTGTGCGGTCGGTTTTTTCCTTCTTTGCGTTCCCGTTCTTTGCTACCTTTCCGACCGTTTCGCAAGCCTACGGATCGATACGAAAGAGCCGGTGGGATTCTGGGCAAAGAAACCGTTTGTCAAAGCCTTCCTGATACTCGGAGTTTTCTATCTTCCGTTCCTCATCTGCTCCTATCCCGGTAATCTTTGCTATGACGTCATCGGTCAGATTGAGCAGGTGTCGACCCAATCATACAGTACACATCATCCGCTGCTTCACACTTTACTTGTCGGTGGTATGGCCGAACTTGGGGAAAAACTTTTTTCTTCCAAAGAAATCGGCTTGTTCCTCTATGTGATCCTGCAAAGCATTCTACTTCTGGCAGCTTTCGCAACTACAATTGCAGTTCTGTCCAAGCAAAGCGTTAAACCGGCTTATCTGTGGGGTTTGCTGATTCTTTACCTGTTCACTCCGATTTATACGAATCTGTCCACAACCGCGGTAAAAGACATTCCCTTTACCGCATTTGTATTGTTTTATATCGTCTTTTATTCCCTGATTCTTTCAAAACCGGAACTCATACGCAAGCCTTCGGTTCATATACCATTTGCGCTGGTACAGATCGGTGTTATCACCATGCGAAACAACGGACTCCCTCTGATTGTGTTATCCGGTCTTGCGGCTGTTATTTATCTTCTCTTCCAAAAAACCGGAGCGAAAACGATCCTTCTTTCCGTCGGCGGATTCCTTGCAGAGAGTGTTCTCATATCGACAATCCTGCTGGCTTTGATCGGAAACGGTTTGCATGCAACAAAAGGAAGCCGCGGGGAAATCTTTTCCCTCCCGTTCCAGCAGACAGCCTATACGCTTACGGTAGCCCGTGATACACTTTCCGAAAAAGAAATCGCATCCATTGAGACAGTATTGGGAGATACACAGGTAATCATAAACAGCTACGATAAGGACATTGCCGATCCGGTGAAAGAACAGTTCCGAAAGGACAGTTCCGTCAAAGATCTGCTTGGATATTTAAGAACCTATGCCATTGTCGGCATCAGGCATCCTTTCCTGTATGCCAAAGCATTTTTCATCCATACCCACGGATGGTACTGTCCGACCGTAACCAACGAAATCCGTTACGAAGTGGAATATGATGCCGTTAGAAAAGGCCTGGCATTTCCCAATGCCGACAAAGTACTCGTCTTCTTATACCGCTTTGCCAACCGCTTTACACCCCTCGGTCTTTTGGAGAACATTGGCTTTGCCATGTGGTGTCTGGCCTTTTTAACCATAAGTCTTCGTAAAAAGAAAGGTGCTGCAATCATCACATTCCCTCTTTGGGTATGTTTTCTCATTTGTCTTGCTTCGCCCTGTTTCTATAAACACCCACGGTACGCGCTTCCGATTCTGGCCGCCGTCCCGTTCCTGTTTCTGTATGCCAAACTCTTCACCGCCGATTCACACGTTGCCGTGTCGGAAGAATAAAACTTTATTTTAAGGATATTGCCATGTCGAATGAAACTACATCTGTAAAACGATTATTTACAAAAGAATCCACCAATATTGCGAAAGGAATCGCAATCCTTTTGATGTTATTCTATCATCTGTTTTCAAATGTGCAGGACAATGCCATTATGAAAGTCGATTGTTCTCCCCTTCCGGAAAACCTGTTCCATCTTTTTGCCCGGTTTGGAAATATCTGTGTCGCAATTTTCGTTTTCCTTACGGCATACGGCATTTCGGTCAAACTGTTTTCCTCCGAAACCCTGACATTGAAAGAAGCATACCGGTCTTCTCCCAAACGTCTGGGAAAATTGTTTTTTAATTATGTGATCATGTTCATTGTGGTAAACCTGATCTGGTTTCGTTACTTTAACTACGCATTGAATTACGGCGAAGGAAAACAGGGTGTATTGGCCTTTCTGACGGATGCACTCGGCCTTTCCCATTTGTTCGGAACACCCATGTTAAATATGACATGGTGGTACATGTCCATTGCGTATACCCTGGTATTCTTTGTTCCGCTCCTTGCTTATCTATGCAAAAAAACAGGCTACCCCTTTATCGGGATCGCCTTTTTACTTCCGTTCATCCTGCCGATGAACAACGATATTTCAAGATACTTTTTTGTTATGGCGCTGGGCGTTGTCTGTGCCTTCGGAAACTGGTTTGAAAAAATAATGAATTCGCGTTTTCCCGCGCCCGTACGTTTTATTCTCGAATGTGTCGTAATTGCATTCAGCGTTTTTGCCAGGGAGAACGAATTCGTTCAAAGTAACCTTCTGTACCTGTTTGACGGAATCATCGCATTTGTCATCGTATTGTTTGCCGCAGACTGCATCGGTTTCATTCCGGTAATCCGTAAGGTTTTCGCTTTTCTCGGAAAACATTCGATGAATATCTTCTTCACCCATACATTTTTCTATCTGATTCTGTATCGGGAGTTTGTATTCCAATTCCGCCATGCGGGAATTACATACCTGATCCTTCTTGGCTGCTCACTGGTTCTTTCACTTCTTCTGGAGGGCATAAAGTTTCTTCTTTGCCTTCCGTGGAAGCTGCGAAAACAAAAGCCATCAGAGCCGGCAACCCAATCATGATCTGAAAAACATACCGAATGTTTGCAACCGGTCCAAGCAGTACCGTACAATAATATGTAAGTTGCAATGACGCTGCCGCGAATGCGCGGTAGCGTTTTTGATATAACAGAATCCCGAAGAAGAGAATCATCAGCCAACAATAATTGGCCGGACGGAAAAGTGCGGAAACAAGCGGCCAGTTTAAGTACTGCTCGTCACTGACTATTCCTTCCAGGAAATACTCAAGCCCGGGCAGATACGACTTCGACTCCACACCTTCGAAATAGGCTTCGATCGGTTTGGAGGCATTAAATGTCTCTATTAAACCTCTTCTGTTTTCCCTTCCGTAGCCCAAATACTGTGAAATGGAAATATCATCAGGGAACCAGTATCCGGCTGTAAGCCCCAGGGGCGCGTCCAGATAATCATTCGGATACTTCTTTCCGAAATGACTCCAGTCTTTCAGCATCTGCTTCGTATCAAGCCACGCCTCGGCATTTGCATTGAATTTCGGTCCGTCCGCAAGAGATATATTAAACGAGTCCGTTGTCGTTGATCCGACAATATAATTCTCAAGTGTATTCAGCTCTTCATCCGTTAATAATTCTCTCTGGTAAAATGCCACTCTTGCCATCTGCTGGATGGGCACGGAATACATTTCTATTTTCGGTCCCGGTGCTCCGTTTACCGCTAGGCGAACCAGGCGGACGCTTCCGAATGCAGCCGCAAGTGTAATGATGCACAGAATCAAGATTCGGAGCCGCTCCTTCTTCATGGCAATGACATAAAGCACGGCAAAAAGCGCAAAACCGTAAATTCCGTTCTTTCGGAACAGACACATCATCATACCGCATCCTAGCATTCCCAGATCATATAATATCGGTTTCTCCGGCTTTTTCAAAAACCGTTTCATGGAAAGCACACATAAGCAAATGAAAAAGGATGAGAAAAAAATGTCCTTTGTAACACACAAAGCCAGAACGGAGAATACGGGAAAGACCCCGAAGAAAACAGCAAGCAAAACGGATATGCTTCGCTTTTTCGTCAGTTCATATACAAATGAAAGTGAGTAAGCAATTGCAAAGGACAAAACCAGCATTTGCAAAAGGCTGTAAATCGCAACACCCCACTCATATCCGCCCATCGCCTGACCGAGAAGCAGCGCGCCACGAATCATCAGTGTATGGAATATCGGCTGCAGATCCCAGAAAATTGCGCCGTAAGCTTCCGTAAACTGTCGGTTGGAATCATAGGACATAATGCCCGGAAAATAGGCCAGAAAGACCGGAATCCAGCAGACAAAAATGATGCCCCAGCTTATTAAGAGCATACGTGACGGCTTCCATTTTAGCGAAGTCTCCTTCGCCTTTTTCTGCATCATTGAATCCGCAAAGGCAAAAAGTGCCTCCACGAAAGGAAGAAATACAAAGCCCAAAAGAAGACCTTTGGCACAAACGGAAAGTTTGCCCGCAAATCCGGGTGTTGTCATTCCCGTATTGCAAAGCTGGTATCCCAAGAAAAAAGAAAGGCCGAGAAAGAATGCAAACACCGCGGAAAAGATCAGCTTCCTTTTGTTTGCAAACAATCCGGCTTCAATCCGTTTCGTATAAAAATAAAAGATAAGAACAGCAAGAAGAAATGAAAAGAAACTGCCCGCACCGATTATCTGAAACGAATCCGTTTTGGTCAGAAAATACACTCCCGTAACAGCAAGGAGTGTAAAAAGAGCGGACTCAATTCCGGTTTTCAGACGGCTTTTCATAAGTATTCTCCTACCGATGATAGTACTGCACGATCTTCTTTACCGCATGGATGGTGTCTTCAACATCCTGATCTGTAAGTGCGGGATAAAGAGGAATACTCATAATGCCCTTGTATACTTCTTCCGCGTTGGGGCAAAGTCCCGGAAGATACCCTTTATGGCGATAAAACGGGAAGAAATAAACCGGCACATAATGCACCTGACACTGTACATTCTCTGCGCTCATGGCATCAAAGAATTCTCTTCTGGTGCAATTTAATTTCTCCAGATCCAGGCGGATGATGTACAGATGTCTGCAGGTATCCGACTGTGGGATTTCTTCCTGCACCATGATACCGTCCAAATCTTTAAATGCCTCATTATACCGTTTCACGATTTCCTGTCTGCGTGCCTTGAAACCGTCCAGTTTCTTTAACTGGCTGGAAAGCATTGCTGCCTGGAAATCCGTCATCCGGTAATTATATCCCAGTGAAATCTGCTCATAATACCATACACCCTCGTGTGGAGCATCTTCCATCATTTCCTCATCATGGGTAATGCCATGGGTATGTGCCAAAACTAGCCGGTCGTAAAGTTCCTTGTTATTGGTCGTAATCGCGCCGCCCTCACCGCAGGTAATGGTCTTTACCGGGTGGAAACTAAAGCAGGTCATGTCAGCCAGGGAACCGACCTTATGGCCGTTATAGGAAGATCCGATGGCATGAGCCGCATCCTCGATAAAGATCAATCCGAATTCATCGCAGATAGCGCGGATTTCCTCATTTTCCACACACTGTCCCGTGAAATCCACCGCCACAACCGCTTTGGTCCTGTCGGTTATATGCTCGCGGATGCTCTTCGGATCGATATTATATGTCTTGGGATTAATATCCGCAAAAACCGGTTTCGCACCGACATAGAAAGCACAATTGGCACTTGCCGCAAAGGTAAGCGGAGTCGTGATCACTTCGTCGCCTTCTTTTAATCCTGCCGCAATGCAGGCACAATGCAAAGCAGCCGTTCCGTTCGAAACAACCACTGCATATTTAGCTTCACAGTATGCGGCAAGTTCATTTTCCAGTTTTCTGACAGCCGGTCCGCACGTGATATAATCGCCGAGAAGGACATTCTTCACCGCCTCAACATCACTTTCGTCCACGCACTGTCTTCCGTAGAATATTTTCTTTTCCCTGACAGGCTTTCCGCCCTTAATTGCCAATTCTTCCATTTCTGTCAATCTCCGTTACTTCCAGAGTTTATCGGGATAAATTTCCTCTTTGGCCATTCTTGCAAATTCTTCTCTTGCTGCGGCGGCATCTTCCTGATATGTAATGCCGATCCATTTTTCATCCGTCGGAAGAATCTTGACGGATGCCTTTCCTTCCTTGATCAGCTTATCGATCAAAACGGGAATTAAAAATTCACCCTTGATGGGATCCTTGCTTTCATCAGATAAGAACTGTATAAAACGTTCATCGAGCAATTCCAGGAAGTCCTCATCACAAGCCCACATATTCATCGATACAATGCTGTCCGGTTCGATGATCTCTTTCGAAGCCTCCGTGGAGGTTACGGCTTTTCCGTCTACGATTGCGATATCTCTGGATTCAATAACTCCGGTCAGATATCCGTCATCATTTTCGACACAGACCCCTCTGGTTACCGTACCGTTTTCACTTACCGTATTCTTCAATACAAAACCGGCCATCGCCATGCGGAGCGTTTCCTTGCGTTCATGCTGCTCGCAGAGGAAATCATGCAGAAGTCGGAATGCCTTTTTACCGTAATAGTCATCCGCGTTGATAATAACAAAGGGAGTGTCCACCGTACCTTTGCAGGCCAAAATCGCCTGACCGGTTCCCCAGGGTTTGGTTCTTCCTTCCGGAACCGAGAAGCCTTCCGGAAGCTGGTCAAGTTCCTGATAGACATATTCCACCGGTATATATTTGGCAATTCTGTTTCCGATGACTTCTTTGAATTCTTCTTCTATCGCGTGCCGGATAACAAAAACCACTTTGTCAAAACCGGCTTCTTTGGCATCGTAAATGGAGTAATCAATGATGATTTCCCCGTTGTCATTCATTTTGGTAAGCTGTTTGATCCCCGTTCCGAAGCGACTGCCGATTCCGGCTGCCATAATGACTAACGTTGTCTGCATATGCTTCTCCCCCTTTGAAATAAAGATTTTTCAATCTTTTATCCTATCCAAGTATTTTACCACATGGCATGGCTTAAAGCAAATTTTACGCATGCTTCGAAATATGTTATACTCCTACTTGATTGGGAATTATGAACGGGAGTAAAAATGGGTATCAAACAGTTTATCGCAAAGTCCTTTTTCGACTTTGCCTACGCAATTGCATATCGTCCCGTATCTTCCTCATCCAAGGCATATCTGAAGGGTGAGGCGTCTTTTAAATTGCTCAGGCCCACTCTTCGCTATTGGTATGCGGATCCGCTACTGGCAAAGATAAACGATACGGAATATCTGTTTATGGAAGTATATGATCGGAAGAAACATAAAGGTCTGATCGGTGTCTCCTCCTTTACAAAGGATGGTACGCTCACAACCCCAAGGACTATTTTGGAAGAAGAATTTCATCTCTCTTTCCCTCTTGTATTTGACTACAACGGTAGGACTATCCTGATGCCTGAGTGCAGCGAATCCAAAAGTCTGCGTTTCTATGAACTGGACAAGAACACTCTTGCTCCGACTTTGATTCGAAGCATTCCCACTGAAGGCAGAATTGTGGATACGGTACTTCTTGACATGCGTCCGGGACAGATTACTCTGCTCGGCTGCAAAGAAGATGATAATCCGATCCGCACTTCTTTGGTCTGCATGTCAATTTCCGATTTGGAAAACGGTGACATCAAATACCTTCCGCTCCCGGAAGAATACAAAACGCCTTCTCTTCTTCTTAGAAACGGCGGTCCCATCCTGTGTTCCGGACAAACAAAAATCCGCATTCTGCAGGAAAGTACCGAGACAGAATACGGACATAATTTGCTGTTTAGAAAAATAGAAAACGACGGACTGGGTGACGGAACATATCACGAATCGGATCTGGAAAAAGTCTTTTTGAAGGATCTTCCCTTGCGCCTTCCCTCTTACTACCGTAGGCAGGGAACGCACACCTACAGTCTCGGAGAAAATGCCGAAGTCATCGATGTATCGTTCAACCGCTTCCATATCGGAAACCTTTGGATGAAATGATCAGGAATAGCGGTACCAACCGGCACCCTGTGCCCAGAAAAAGAACAATTTATAAATTGCCGTTGCGGCGAGAAAGAGCGTGATCAGAAAATGATACCGCTCTTTTTGGGTTTCCGTAAAAACTTCGCCCAGCATACGTACACTTCCCCAGATAAAAAAACACATGGATCCGAACAGGGATCTGTCAGGCACATGCGGGGAAAGCATCAGGCCGAGGAAAGATACGATTCCTCCGGCTAAGATGAGCAAAGTCGCTTTATCGGGACGCCTGTTAAATACAAGTCGGTAAATTACATAGCTTAAAATCGTGAAAACAAGTACCGGAAGAAGGTATACAAACGCACCCTGAAAATAATCCAGAACTCGTTTACACAAATCCAGTTTCCAGCTTCCCAAAGAAGCAATTTCATGTTCACGCACATGATTTCCGGGTGCCAGAATCATCAGGGCGGAACCTGCTGCCAGAGAAAGGGAACCTGCAATCATCCATGCCTGGACTTTTTTCTTCTTCCGGACATACAGTATGATTGAAACGACGGAAATAAGAAAATAAGTCGGCCCCATGTTTTCATTGGTCCAGCCGGCCAGAAGTCCCCATACCAGCATGCCGAGAACACTTAAGACAGAAAGGGCAATGCTTGTCTTTTTCTCTTCCCTGTCAAGAAGCGTACGGACATAAACCCATACCAAGGGGAAGGAAAGCATGGTCATATACAGATAATTTGCCGTGCCCGACTGCCAGAAAAGCGTATCCAGCATGTTGGGATTAAACGCAACGATCATGGCTCCGGCAAGGAGAATACTCTTTGCATTCCACTTCTTTCCCGCTTTTGCAAGGAAAACCGCCAGCGCATCAAACACAACGGTATTCAGGACATTACAAAGTTTACCGTCTCCCCACAACAAAAACTGGAGCAACGTATGCGCTACCGTTCTTCCGCCCCAGTTCTGATAATGCCAGACCTGACTCTGCACAATATCCCCGATGCCGGAGATTCTTTCTCCGGTAACCAGATTGGTCCAATACCACAGATCATCCTGCATAAATATAATCAGATGATTGCAAAGGTAAAGAAGATAAACCAAAACCAGCATCAGTGCATAAATCAGCACTTCCGACCATATTTTATTTTTCTTTTGCGTGGAATCTGCCATCTTATCCGTTTATTTTAAAGGCTTTGCTCCGGCCTTTTCCTGCAGTTTTTCAATCGTACGCTTGAATGCATTCTTTTTCTTCGGGGGCGGAAGCTCCGCTTTACCGTGAAGATTCTTTACTCCCTGAATATACATACCGCTGACAATTGCCTTGACCTCTTTCTTGACGGGAATCTGATCAAAAATCTTCTCATCCGCAATCAGGGTCAGAATCTGCGGTCCGACCTTTGCTTTTACAACGGGAACTTTCATGCTGCGGCTGATCTTCGGTGCCTGATCGATGACCGACTGCGGAAATCCCGCATCTTTAAATCTTACTTTCTTCTTATCGATAATCAACATGGAAACCGTCTGCTTATTGGAGGCAAGATACTGTTCCTGCTCTTCCTGTTTCTTCTTCATTCTCTTTCCGAGGAAGTACAGAACGATAATCGCAGCAATCAAAATTACCGCAACGATGATTCCGATAATTGCCGGTAACGGCAGACTGAATAATAATAACGCGCTCATAATAATACCTTTCTCTTCCCGGATTACGGGACTGTTCATCCGTGGGTTATTGTAACAAACTTTACCTTTGCGGGCAAGACTTGCGTTTGGCCGAAATAAAAACTTCCGCCTCGGACAAAGGCATGCCTTGACTTAAAAGCCGGTAGTTGAGTTTGACCGAGAGATTGCCAGCTTCTTCCACAGCCTCAGCCGAATACGTGTATACTTCCAAAAGCATTTCCCCAAACGGAGTCACATAAAGGCATTCCGTCTGCGAATCTTTCAAAAAAAGCATATCGGACCGAACCGGCCCTTCCTTCATAATCCGGCACTCCGCCTCATCACCGATGCCTGTTTTCGTCAGGAGGATCTTTACTTTTACTTCTTCGTTCTCATTTTCCGCTATCTCGTGGTAAGCAAGTTCAAAATGATCTCCGTCGATCCTTAATAATCCGTCCGCAAGTGTTTCCACTTCTTCTCTCTCGCCTTGTTGTGTCATGATTCCAAGGACTCTGACCTGAACCAGATATTTATCCATTCTCTCTACTTTCCGATTTCACCAATACTACTTGGGCTGAATAAACGATGTCACAAAGGCTTCCGCTTTGGGATATTTACTCCGCAGGATCCCTGCTGCCTCCTTGGCTATCTTTACATTTTCAAACAGCCCGAAAACCGAAGGCCCGCTTCCGCTCATCATTGCGCCGAATGAATGAAGATCCGTAAGGTCCTTCTTGATCCTGTCAATCTCCGGATAACGTAAAACCGTAACCGATTCCAGAACATTTCCCATATAAGAAGCCATCTTCGGCATATCCGATGCAGTGATCGCCCGGATCTGCTCTTCGATCATCGGATGTTTGGTCGTCTCGTCCAGCGTAAGATGCGTATAAACATATCCGGTCGAAACATCAAAATCCGGCTTGATCAAAACCAACGGCACCGCCGGTAATTCCTTCAGGGGAGTCAGCACTTCACCGATGCCTTCGGCAAGATACGTTCCACCCACAATGCAGTAAGGAATATCCGCACCGATGGTAACTCCCAGTGACTGAAGTTCCGATATGGAAGCGTTACAGTCGTACATTCGGTTGATTCCGTTAAAAACAGCAGCCGCATCCGTACTGCCACCCGCCAAGCCTGCAGCCATAGGGATATTCTTGGTAAGGTGCATACGCAAACCGCCCGGAAGATGATATTTCTCCCACATCAGTTTGGCCGCCTTTACCATAAGGTTCTTCTCATCGCAGGGAAGGGACGGCTTATTGGTTGAAAGTTCAAACACTCCGTCCGCATTGGTCTTTTCCAGACGGATTTCATCCGAAACATCAATCGTCTGCATCACCATACGAAGGTCATGATAACCATCCTCGCGTCTTTTAAGAACATCCAGGCTCAGATTGATTTTGGCATATGCATTCAGCAGAAGTTCATCCATCTTTTTACTCCGAACCTTATCTGTCCACGCAGCCGATCAGCTCACGTATGGTTTCCGTATGGGTATCCTGCAGATAGCGTTCCATTCCTTCGATCACTTCAACGGTTGCATAGGGGTTTGCAAAATTCACGGCGCCCACGCTGACTGCCGTGGCACCCGCCATGATAAATTCCAGAGCGTCTTCCGCCGTTGCGATTCCACCCATACCGATAATCGGAATGGACACAGCATGCGCGCACTGGTATACCATTCTTACGGCAACCGGGCGAATGGCCGGACCGGAAAGACCGCCTGTTTTGTTGGCCAAGACGAATTTCCGTTTTGCCACATCGATCTTCATTCCGGTAATGGTATTAATTAAAGAAATGGCATCCGCTCCGGCTGCTTCCGCTGCCTTCGCCATTTCCGTAATATCCGTAACATTCGGACTGAGTTTCATGACAACAGGCTGTTTTGCCTTCTTCTTGATTTCTTCGGTAATATGAAACAGTGCATCTGCCTTTTGTCCAAAAGCAATCGCGCCTTCCTTCACATTCGGGCAGGAAACATTGATCTCCAGCATGGCAACAGAAGTATCTCCCAGGCGTTCCACGACTTCCAGATACTCCTCCACGGTTTTCCCGCAGACATTTACAATGACCGGAACATCATAATCCTTTAAAAATGCAAGATCACGTTCCACAAACACATCAATGCCCGGATTCTGCAGTCCGATGGCATTCAACATTCCGCTCGGAGTCTCCGTTACCCTCGGTGTCGGGTTACCGGGCCAGGGAACACTTGCCACACCTTTTGTCACAATGGCGCCCAAACGGTTCAAATCCACAAACCGGCCGTATTCCATTCCGGATCCGAACGTTCCGGAGGCCGTCATGACCGGATTTTTCAATTCAACTCCCGCTATACTGACTCTTGTATCCATATCTATATCTCCACTTCCCTGGAATCAAATACCGGTCCTTCGGTACAGACTCTGGTGTTATTTACATGCGAATGCTCATCTTTGTTTACGGTCTTGGCTACACAGCCAAGGCAGGCACCGACACCGCAGGCCATTCTCTCTTCCAGAGAAATATATGCGATGCATCCAGCTTCTTCGGCATATCTTTTGATGGCGCGAAGCATGGGCATCGGCCCGCATGCAAAGATAACTTCCGGTTTGAATCCACGTTCTTTTAACGCATCCAGAACATTTCCTTTGTATGCCGTACTTCCGTCTTCACTGACCACATTCACCGTTCCGTACGGTGTAAACTCCGAAGCAAGGAAGGTATCATTGTTTCTGTATCCAAGATAGATTTCGGTTTCCGCCGTTTTGCCGGCCAGTTTCTTTGCGGTATAAAGCATCGGAGGAATTCCGATTCCGCCACCCATGACCGCAACCTTCTTGCCTTCTGCAGCATCAAGCGGGAAACCGTTTCCGAGAACGGATAACAGTTCTGCCGTATCTCCTTCTTTCAATGCGGAGATCAGTTTCGTTCCTTCCCCGGCAACCCTGTATACGAAGCGAATTTCCCCACTCTCGGCATTTGCCTCACAGATACTGATGGGACGCATCAGCATTCTGGAATCCGAAGGCGGAAAAATACCGGCAAACTGTCCGGGCACGCAGTAAGCCGCTGCCTGTGTTCGTACACGCAGGTCAAAAATACCTGCGGATATTTCTTTTTGACTAACTACAACCGTAGTTTCTTTCTTGCGATAATCCATTTCCGTTCCATCCTTTATTCATGCCTTTACCGGGTGTATACTTTCTTTCCGTCACAAATGGTGGCAACCACTCTTCCCCTCATGGTCCGACCCAGGAACGGAGAGTTCTTTGATTTGGATGCAAAAGAATCGGCGAGATATTCCTCGTTGGGATTGAAAAGACACAAATCCGCATTTCCCCCTTCCCGAATCGTCCCCGCATTCTCAAGCCGGTAAGTCTTTGCGGGATTCACGGTCAGTTTGGCAATGACATCCATAAGAGGGATTCCCGCTTCCAAAACCAGTTTCTCATAGCTCAACGAGAGTGCCGTCTCCAATCCGATCATTCCACTCGGTGCGGAAGTGATTGGCTGAACCGCTTTTTCTTCGGCAGTATGAGGGGCATGATCCGTGGCAATCAAATCAATCGTATTGTCACGAAGGCCCTCTATGATTCCGAGCCGATCCTCTTCGGTCCGAAGAGGCGGGTTGCATTTTGCGTCGGCACCTTTCTCGATCAGTGCATCTTCCGTTAATGTAAAATGGTGAGGTGTTGCTTCCGCATGAATGGTACGTACACCGCCCTGCTTTTGTACGGCGTTTCGGATCAGTTCCACGCTTTCTTTGGCACTGACATGCTGTACATCCAGAATGGCGCCCGTATCCAGCGCAATCTCCAGATCTCTTCGGATCAGGGATATCTCTGCTTCTTTCGGTGAACCGCCGACACCATAATATTCCGATGCTTTTCCTCTGTTGATTCCGTTGTTCTCAATGAGTGTTTTATCTTCTTCATGAAGACTGATGGGCAGGCCCAAAGCAGCCGATTTAATCATGGCCTGTCTTAGAATATCCGCGTCCATCAGCGGGATACCGTCATCGGTAAAACCGACCGCACCCAATTTGGCAAGGGCATCCATATCCGTAAGCTGCTGCCCTTTTAATCCCATGGAAACGGTGGCGCAGGAGTGAATGTGGATGGGTGTCAGTTTGCCTTTTTCGATAACATAGCGAAATGTCTCTTCGTTGTCCACAACGGGCTTGGTATTACACATCAGAACGATATCCGTATAGCCGCCTGCCATGGCTGCCGAAGCGCCGGTCAGAATATCCTCTTTTGCGGTAAAACCGGGATCGCGGAAATGGGAATGTGCATCCACCAGACCGGGAAAAACATAAAGACCCGTGGCATCCAACCTGTCCGCATCCTGATAACCGGCAGGTTCCGCCTCTTTCGGGAGCACGATCCGATCAATGATCCCGCCTTTCACAAAGATTGTGGCGTATCCTTCAAAGGACGCGCCCGGATTTACAATATAGCCGCCGAAAATAACGAGCTTATTCTCCATGTTTTCATTCCTTTCGGAAACTACCATTCTTTCAGTTTATTCACGATTTCCTCGAAATGCATGCCGTGGCTTGCTTTCACCAAAACCGCATCGCCTTCTTTAATCAGACTGTCAATCTGTGCAAGGAAGTCTTCTTTCGTCGCAAAGTGACGGACATAGATGCTTTTGTCGACTTTTCCTTTGGAAATCTGTCCGACCACACCGTCATAAATGGATCTTCCCAGTTCACCGATACAGTAAATCACATCCGGTTCTTTGGATGCGGCATATTTACCGACACTTTCATGCATCCACTTTTCTTCTTCCCCGAGTTCAAACATATCGCCCAAAACGGCAACCTTTCTGGAATCCGCAAGCATCAAAAGATCGATCGCGGCACTCATGGAAACCGGATTGGCATTGTAGCAGTCATCCAGTATCGTCAGGCAATCTGTTTTGATCACATTTCCACGGCCCGGAGTTGCTTTGATTTTCTCGATTCCGGCCGCCATCTCTTTTTCACTCAGTCCCAAAACATCTCCCACGGCTACCGCAGCGAGGGTATTATACAAACGATGGATACCGGGCAGGGGGATATGTACGATAAATACCTTGTCACCGCAGGCAATCGTACAGTCACTGCCCAAAAGGCCGTTGGTCGTTACACTTAAGGGATGCACCTTAACTTCCTTGCTGCTGCCGAAGAATACAGGTTTCTTTCCGTTAACGTTACGTACGGTGATCAGTTTATCGTCATCCGCAAACAGGCAGGCCACACCGTCTTCTTTCAAATACTTGAAAATCTCGGTTTTGGCCGACAGAACGCCGTTGCGGTCTTTTAAGTTCTCGAGATGACATTGTCCGATATTCGTAATTACGGCAACGTCCGGCCTGGCCATTTTGGCAAGTCTGGTCATTTCACCGAAATCACTGATTCCCATTTCCAGAACCGCAACTTCATGTTCGTCCCTGATCCTGCAGATGGTAAGCGGAAGTCCGATCTCATTATTGAAATTTCCTTCCGTTTTCAGCACATTGTATTTTTCTTCCAAAACAGCCGCAATAAACTCTTTGGTGGATGTTTTTCCGACGGATCCGGTAACACCAACCACTTTGATATTAAGCTGGTTGCGGTAAAATTCCGCGATTTCTTTTAATGCCAGAAGGGAATCTTTTACGACAATGCATGCACCTTTAACTCCTTCCGGAACATGCTCGCAGATTACGGCAAGAGCGCCTTTTTCAAATGCGGAAGCAATATAATCATGTCCGTCCACTCGCTCACCTTTGGTGGCAATAAAGATGTAATCCTTTTCCACAAGGCGGGAATCGATGGCAACACCCGCTGCTTCCTTCTTTTTATCTATGGATGAATCCGCACAATGCAGCATTCCGCCGCAAACGGATAACAGATTTTCTATCGTTATGTTTTTCATTTATTCTTTGAATCTCTTTCTTATTTGTATTTTTCCAAAGAAATCCGAATGATGTACTCGCAAAGATCTTCATAACTCATACCGATTTCTCTGGCTTCCTGCGGAAGCAGGGATGTCGGTGTCATGCCGGGAAGTGTATTGGCTTCCAAACAGTAGGCCTCTCCGGAGTCTTTGAGAATAATATCGATTCTGGCATAGGTACGAAGTCCGAGCGCACGATATGCTTTCTCGGCAAGCTTCTGCACACGCCTGGTATTTTCTTCACCGATCTGTGCCGGACAGGTTTCCACGGTACTTCCCGCCTGATACTTGTTTTTGTAATCATAGAATCCGTCAACGGGTGCGATTTCAACAACCGGAAGCGCTTTTCTTTCAATTACGCCGCAGGTCAGTTCGCGCCCCTTGATAAACTCTTCCACCAGTACCTTCTTATCATAGTAGAAAGCTGCATAAACGGCTTTTCTCATCTCTTCTTCGGTTTCCACAATATAAACACCTACGCTGGAACCGCCGTTGCAGGCTTTTACCACGCAGGGAAAACCGATTTTCTCGATGGCGCTGTCAATCTGGGCCGGCACATCTTTGCCGTTATCCACCAAAAGGACGGATTTCGGTGTGGAAACACCCCTTGCTTTGAAAAACTCCTTGGTAACCGATTTATCCATACAGATCGCACTGCTTAAATAATCCGTTCCGGTATAGGGAATTCCCAAAAGGTCAAAGGTCGCCTGAATCCTTCCGTCCTCCCCGTTCGCCCCGTGCAGTGCCATAAATGCGATATCCGCCTGCTTGCACAGTTCGATGACATTTTTTCCGAAGAAATTCTTGTCACCGTTTTTCATCGCCTTGATTTCTTCCAGATCCGGATTCATGGCACTGATTGCCTTGATTCCGGCACTCCAGTCACGGTCACTTTCAAAAGCATCCTGCGCTTCTTCATCGCTGACGCCGAGGTAAACATCCAAAAGGACAACCTGATGTCCTCTTGATTTCAGCGCATGGTACACACCCATGCCGGAAATCAGGGACACATCACGCTCTGTAGAGTTTCCTCCTGCCAGTACAACTATCTTCATTTCCTTTTCCTTTGCTTATTTGTTACTGTTTTTTGTTTGTTGATGCACCAAAAATCACGTTTTTCGAGGCAAAAATGCCAATTTTCCTTGTATTTTAGCACATTCCGTGACTATTATAATGCATTTGCGCATGTTTGACAATGACTCCGATTTGTGTTACTTTTCGAGCATGGGATATTTTCGCTTTATCCCTTTGGGGAGATGGGTATAGTATGATAAGGAGCGATTATGAAAAAGGGTAATTTGAATCGTAACAAAGGTTTTTCCTTAATTGAGTTAATCATTGTAATTGCCATTGCGGCAATTCTGGTTGCCATTATGGTTCCCGTATTGATTAAGTATATTGAGAAATCAAACGTATCTTCCGATACACAGCTTGCAGATACCGTACGAAGCGCTTTCCTTTGCGCAGTAACCGATGCAAAGGTTCTTTCCGATCCGGACAGTACTCCGTATATCGCAAAACTAGAATCCACTACCGGCATGGATGCGGATGACGGCAATTTCAGTGTATCCCATTGTGTTATGCATGATAGTGTGGAAGAGATCATCGGAATGTCTGTTACTCAATTGAATTCCAAGATCAAATCCAAACATGATCCCAATGCCAAATTCCATATAAACCTTGTAAACGGAAACATCATCGTTACCATTACCGGTACGGACAGAACCGGAAAGAAGGATACTTCTTCTTCCACTTCGAACAACGATATCGTGGTTGACTGATTTTGACATTGCTTTTTTAAAACAGATTCAGTATAATGAACGGGTCGCGCCTTGCGATCCGTTTTTTATTACGTTTCGCAGGTAACCCAGTGAGTTCGAAACCATCCTCACTTTAAACAAAACTAAGGAGAACAATTTCATGAAAAGACCCGCTTTATTTATCACCACGGCTGCGATCATCGCAGCTTTGTATGTCGTATTGACATTACTCATTTCTTTGATCCCCGGATTTGCCAACATGGCCATCCAGGTCCGTGTATCGGAAGCACTCACCATTCTTCCCCTGTTTACACCTGCCGCCATACCCGGCGTATTCTTAGGCTGCCTGATCAGTAATATTTTGATCGGTTCCGTTCCGCTTGATATTATCTTAGGTTCCTTAACCACTTTGGAAGCAGCAGTCATTACCTACCTGATCGGAACAACATTCAAAAAGCTGATCCGCAAAGCCGAATCTAAGGGAAACAAAACGGGACTTGGCGTATTCGGAACCATCCTCGGCTCCCTGCCTCCCATTATCGGAAATATGTTTGTCGTTCCCTTTGTCTTAATCCATGCTTACGGAGTAGAAGGCTCTTACTGGTTCTTTGTACTGACTGTCGGAGCCGGAGAACTGATTTCCTGTATGATCATCGGACTGATTCTCTCCTTCGTCATGAGAAGAACCGGTCTGGACTTAAAATTAAGCCTCGAGGCAAAATAAAAAGGCAAAGAAAAAGCACCCGTACGGGTCAATGTCATTAGGTTAACATTGCCTCTCGGGTGCTTTTTTTATTTCATTTACCAAAGATTCTTCGGATAAACGCCGGCATCCTTTAATGCTTTGATCTTAGCCTGCACAACGGGTTTATCCTCTTTATAAGTAACTCCGAACCATTTGTCCGAGCTGGTTAGCACGTTTACCGTCGCCTTCTTGCCTTTTAAGAGTCTGTCTACTTCCATCGGAAGATAGCATTCCGCTTTCAGTGGATTGCCGGGAACCTTTTCGGTAAAGAAGTTTACGAGTGCGGCATCGAGTTCTTTGATAAAACTCGGAGTAAATCCCCAGAAATTCATGGATACGATACTGTCCGGAGAAATCGGAGTATATGTTGCTCCGTCATCTTCCGTATATGCGGCACCGTCATCGGTACGGATGATTTTGGTCCGTTCCACGATATCCGTCAAAAATCCGTCTGCATCCGTTTCGCAGCATCCTCTGGATACGGAACCGTTCTCGGTTAATGTATTACCGAGTCTGTATCCGACCATTGCATAACGATACTTCTCATCATCCTCATGCGTGCTCAAAAAGTCAAAGAGTTTCCGGAATGCTTCCACTCCGTAATAATCGTCCGCGTTGATCACCGCAAAAGGAGCATCGCCTACGGCCTTTCTTGCTGCATATACCGCATGTGCGGTACCCCAGGGTTTCACGCGCTCTTCGGGTACGGAAAAACCACTCGGAATATCATTCAGTTCCTGATAAGCGAATTCGATTTGCATGGCATTTCCGATGCGGTCGGTAACGCATTCACGAAACAGTTCCTCATTTTCCTTTTTAATGATAAAAACCGCCTTCTCAAAACCGGCTCTCTTTGCATCGAAAAGAGAAAAATCAATAATCTTGTCCCCTTCATCGTCCACCGGATCGATCTGTTTTAATCCGCCGTAACGGCTTCCCATTCCGGCTGCCATAATCACCAAAATCGGTTTCATAGCATTCATCTCCTTTTCATTCTTTCTCAAAAATTCCCCGCCAAGAACGCGGGGAATTCATTCAACTTATACCTCGAACAGCAAATCTTCGTATGTCGGGAAAGGCCAGATACTTTTATCGGTAATGGTCTCCAAGCGGTCTGCCGGCTGACGGAGAGCATCCATGCATATTTTCACCTGATCTCTGTAGGTGAATGCCTTTTCCTTGGTATCCTTCACCATCTGGGCTTCGGCAAGCGCCTTCTTCAGTGCTTCCAGTGCATCCTCCAGATTCTCGAGAAGTTCGGTAACCTCTTTTAAGATATTTCTGGCTGCACGATCGGATACGCCGACATTGTTTGCCAGTTTCACGGCTCCGGCGAGATCCTTCATGTAAAGAAATCCGGCGGGAATGATCTGTTTCGAAGCCATCTCCACCATACAGTTTGCTTCGATGTTTAATGTCTTGGAATAGGTCTCATAAAGCACCTCTTTACGGGACTCCAATTCCGGTTTGGTATAAATGCCAAACTTCTCAAAAAGGCTTACTGCCTTATCCGTAGTCAGAGTTTCAACGGCATCCAGCATTGTCGGAAGATTGGGAAGACCTCTTCTGGCGGCTTCCTTTACCCATTCCGGAGCATAACCGTTTCCGTTGAAGATAATTCTCTGATGCTCCGCAAGATATTTCTTGATCAGATCGTGGCAGGCAAGGTCGAAATTGTCTGCGACTTCCAGTATATCCGCTGCTTCGCAGAAGCTTTCCGCAACGATCGTATTTAAAATGACATTCGGATCACCGATGGAATCCGCACTGCCCACCATTCTGAATTCAAATTTATTACCCGTAAAAGCAAACGGAGACGTTCTGTTGCGATCCGTCGGGTCGATCAAAAGATCCGGCAGGGTATCCACACCCGTAGCCAGAACTTCGCTGTTGATCAGATGTTTGGCTTCTCCGGTTTCCACAAGCTGACGAACCACATCGTCCAACTGTTCGCCAAGGAAAATGGATACGATTGCCGGAGGTGCTTCATCCGCACCGAGACGAAGGTCATTACCGACGTCGGAAGCACTCTGTCTGAGCAGATCCGCATGCTCATCCACCGCCTTGATAATGCATGCCAGTACAAGTAAAAACTGGATGTTGGCATTCGGCGTATCGCCGGGATCCAGCAGATTAAATCCGTCGTCCGTGCTCAGAGACCAGTTATTATGCTTACCGCTTCCGTTAATGCCGTTAAACGGTTTCTCATGAAGCAGGCAGGTTAATCCGTGACGTTCCGCCACCTTACGCATGGTCTCCATCACGAGTTGGTTATGATCTACCGCAACATTGGCCGACTCGTAAATCGGTGCCAGTTCATGCTGTGCGGGAGCCACTTCGTTATGCTGTGTTTTCGCAGTAACGCCAAGCTTCCAGAGTTCAATGTTAACATCCTTCATAAAGGATCCGATACGTTCTCTGATACTGCCGTAATAATGATCGCTCATCTCCTGTCCTTTCGGTGCACTTGCGCCGAAAAGGGTTCTTCCGGAGTAGATCAGATCGTAACGCTTCAAATATTTCTCGCGGTCAACAAGGAAATATTCCTGTTCCGCACCGACGCAGGGCGTAACCTTGGTGGCCGTCTTATTTCCGAAAAGACGGACGATACGAAGCGCCTGCTCGTTAATTGCCTGAGTGGAACGAAGGAGGGGTGTCTTTTTATCCAGTGCTTCTCCCTTGTAGGAACAGAATGCAGTAGGAATGCAAAGTATCACGCCCGTAGCATCTTCTCTGACAAAAGCAGGGGAAGTAATATCCCATGCCGTATATCCTCTTGCCTCGAATGTTGCACGAAGTCCGCCCGAAGGGAAGGAAGATCCGTCGGATTCTCCCTTGATCAATTCCTTTCCGGAAAACTCCATAAGCATCTTTCCGTCCGCATCGGGATGGGTGATAAAGGAATCATGCTTCTCCGCCGTAAATCCGGTTAACGGCTGGAACCAGTGCGTATAATGGGTAGCTCCCTTGGATACGGCCCAGTCCTTCATGCAGCGTGCAACCACGTTCGCGGTTTCCCTGGAAAGTTCTCCGCCGTGTTCCATAACCTGCATCACTTCCGCGTAGGCATCCTTTGGAAGATACTCTTTCATTACCGCCGGTGTAAAGACGTTCTCGCCAAAGATTTCTTCAATGTTGATTTTTTCCATATTTTATTTCCTTTCCGAAGCTCTGAGAAGATCTCCGATCTCTGGTTTAATAGACAGATTCAGGAATAATATTTCCTGTGGATGCGGTGCGCTTTGTCGCGTTTCTCCGTCGCTTGTCCATATTTCAACTACATCTGTAGTAATGTTTTCCCCGTTTGGCTTCATGATCTCGATCGTATCGCCGACACAGAATTTATTTTTCTGTTCGATGCGGGCAAATCCCCGATCGTCCAATGCCTCTACGCAGCCCAGATATACGGATTCGCTGACATATGTGTTGGCATCGTAGATCTGACTTTGCTCATTCGGCTTTCCGAAATAGAACCCTGTGGAAAACTCCCTGTAGGTACACTGTCTGATCTCCCGGTGATACCAGGGCATGTTGGCTTCATACTTTTCTTTGCTTTCCAGCAGATCGTCAATGGCTTTCCGGTAGGTTCTTGCAACCGTTGCCACGTACAATGCCGTCTTCATGCGGCCTTCGATCTTAAGGGAATCGATTCCGGCATCCAGAAGTTCGGGCAGATGTTCAATCATGCATAAGTCTTTGGAATTAAAGATATACGTTCCACGCTCGTTCTCCTCAACCGGCAGGTATTCGCCCGGCCTTTGCTCTTCGACAACCGCGTATTTCCAGCGGCAGGGGTGCGTACATTCTCCGTGGTTGGCATCCCTTCCGGTAAAATAGTTGGAAAGCAGGCATCTACCCGAATAGGAAATACACATCGCGCCGTGTACAAAGCTTTCAATCTCCATCTCTTCGGGAATATTGGCACGGATCTCTTTTAATTCTTCCAGGGAAAGTTCTCTTGCGGAAACCACACGTTTGGCGCCCATTTTCCACCAGAAGCGGTAAGTCATGTAATTGGTATTGTTTGCCTGCGTGGAAATATGGATTTCCAGATCCGGACAGTATTTCCGGGCCAGAAGGAACATGCCCGGATCGGAGATCAATACCGCATCAGGGCCTGCCTCGGCCAATTGCGTAAAATAGGATTCCGCCTCTTTTAAATCATCATTATGTGCAAAAATATTGGCGGTCACATAGACTTTCACGCCATGTTCGTGTGCAAAAGCAATTCCTTCCTTCATGTCTTCGAAAGAAAAATTCTTTGCCTTGGCACGAAGGCCGAAAGCTTCACCGCCGATATAAACGGCATCCGCTCCGTAACGCACCGCTACTTTTAATACTTCCAGGCTCCCTGCGGGAACCAAAAGTTCAGGCTTCTTCATGATTCGTCTCTTTCTTAAATGACACCGCAACCCCGTCCCCCAGGGTCAAAATCTGAGTCTCCCAGATGGGACTGTGCTTGAGCACTTGCAGGTATTCCCTCATTCTTGCGTGAATCGTGCGGTTTCTTCTGCAGACCGCATAGCGGGATTCCAAAATATCTCCGTCCTGCAGGACATTATCGGTAATCAGAACACCTCCCGTACATAACAGTCTCTCTACATCCGGGAGAAAATGAAGATACTGCCCTTTGGCAGCATCCATAAAAATCAGGTCATAGGATTCATCTAATTCAGCCAGAATTTCCGTCGCATCCCCCTCTAAAAGGGTAATCCGGCTACCCATTCCGCTTTTCTCAAAATTGGCTTTGGCAACGGGAATTCGTTTCTCATATTTTTCAATCGTGGTAATCTGCGCATCCGGCGCATATTCCGCCATCAGCAATGCGGAAAAACCGGTTGCGGTTCCGACTTCCAGGATGTTACGGGGTCTGTAAACTCTCATCACAAATTTCATAAACCCCTGCATATCCTTACGGATGATCGGCACATCATCGCGAAGGGCTTCTTCTTCCACCCAATCGAGGAAAGGCGTATTCCCTTCATCCAACGAATTGATATAGGTTACCGTTCTTTCATCGGAAATCAACTGCTATTCTCCCTCTGCCGGCGCAGCTTCCGTTTCGGTCTGCTCCTTAGAAATCTCTTCCGTCTCCTGTTCGCTGCTTTCCGAAGGCTGCGCAACCACTTCGGTTCCGTCGTCGGTTTCTTCCTCCTCGGCAGACATGATTGCCATCATTTCATATGGTGTCATGGATGTGTTCAGGGTATACTGTCCGGGTTTTAAATCGCCTGCGTATTCGCTGAATTTCTCCTGCCATACAAAAAGCGATCCGCTTTTGATCAAACCTTTTTCTTCCAGAAGTTTGCCGATCTCTTTGACGCTTTTGCCTTCCACAATGGCAACATTTACATCAATTCCGGGTTTTCTGTCCACCGCTTCCTCGGCAAAAATACGAAAGCCGTAGGTATACATCAATCCGGCGACTTTATACAGCAAAAAAGCAGCCAGTATTAATGCGGCTATTTTCAACAGCATGGTTCCTATTTGAATTAACAGTTTCTTCGGTTTCAAAACTCTTCCTGCTTTCTATCTCTATTCAAAATCCAGAGCCATAATCAGGCTCGTACTGATCTTCTGAAGCAAACGGCAAACCGCCAGTTCCGCATCCAGAAACTCGGACACTCTCGGGTCGGAAAGAAGCCACTCGTACTCCGCTTCAAATGACTCGGTCCGGTCAAACATCTCATCGCCGCTAAGAAGCGCCTGCAGTTCAAACTTCTTTTTCCTGTACTCATCCACCTGGTTCCACAAATTTTCATCCAGTTTCAGAATGCGTTTCTTCTCGATAAAACTCTGATAGATGGACGTATTGCAGACAGCCTTCGTGAAATCTTCGATTTCTTTTTCAAAACCCAGCATCTTATACCTCTTCAAAAACAGACAGAATCATGGGATTTCTCTTGGTTTTCTTACGGAAGAAATCGCCCAGGGTATCTTTAAGCGCGCCTTTTAATCTTCCCCAGTCGGAGATACCCTGCCCGCGCAGTTTCTCAAGTTTCTCCGCAGCAAGCATGGTTGCCTCTTCCAGAAGATCTTCCGCGTCCTTCATGTATACAAATCCGCGGGATGTGATTGTAGGTCCCGCAAGATATTCTCCTGTATAACTGTCGATGACAAGCGTAACGATAACGATGCCGTCCTCAGCCAAATTCTGACGTTCACGCATTACCGTCGTTCCGACATCACCGACACCAAGACCGTCAACATAGATTGCACCGCACGGAACTTCACCGATGATCGAGCCTTCTTCTTCCCCGAGTTCAAGCACATTTCCCGAACGCAGGATAAATACCCTGTCCGAAGTCATTCCGAGTTCCTTGGCAATCTCTTCCTGTGCTTTTAAATGCTTGTATTCACCATGCACCGGGATTGCAAACTTCGGCTGGATCAGCGTATACATCAGTTTGATCTCCTCGCGGCAGGCATGTCCGGAAACATGCACATCCTGGAATACCACTTCGGCTCCTTTTAAAAGCAGGTCGTTGATGACCTTGGTAACGGCCGTTTCGTTACCCGGAATCGGGTGGGACGAAAAGATGATGGTATCCATCGGCGTGATTTTAATCTTTCTATGCGTTCCCAATGCCATACGGCTTAATGCAGCCATACTTTCGCCCTGGGAACCGGTCGTGATGATAACGGTTTTCTCATCCGGATAATTGTGAATCTGATCAATGTCGATCAGGGTATTCTCCGGAATGGAAAGACGGTTTAATTCCACTGCCGTCTGAATAATATTCACCATACTGCGGCCTTCAACCACAACCTTACGGCCGTAGGAATGTGCGGTATTGATAATCTGCTGCACTCTGTCCACATTGGAAGCAAAGGTTGCGACCAGGATCCTGCGATTTTCATGTTCGTGGAAAATCGTATCAAAGGTTTTACCCAAAGTCTTCTCCGAAGCCGTAAATCCCGGGCGTTCCGCATTGGTGGAATCACACATCAATGCCAGTACACCGTGTTTGCCGATCTCGGCAAAACGCTGCAGATCAATGGCATCTCCGTAAACCGGGGTATAATCCACTTTAAAATCGCCGGTATGCACAATCACTCCGGCAGGAGAATAAATGGCAAGCGCAGCCGCATCCACGATGGAGTGGTTCGTCTTGATAAATTCCACACTAAACTGTCCGAGCTTTACAACGCAACCGAAATCCACGATGACGCGGTCGGTGGAAACCTCGAGTTTATGTTCTTTTAACTTATGTTCGATCAGTCCCATGGTCAGAGTCGTGGCAAAGATCGGAGCATTGATCTCCCTTAAAATATAGGGAAGGGCACCGATATGATCCTCGTGACCATGTGTGATAAAAATGCCTTTTAATTTGCTTTGATTTTCCTTAAGGTAGGTAACATCGGGGATGACCAGATCGATTCCGAGCATATCATCCGTCGGAAAGCTTAATCCGCAATCCACAACAATCATCTCATCTTTGTATTCAAAGACGGTGATGTTCATTCCGATCTGCTCCAGACCGCCTAAGGGAATAATCTTTATCTTCTCTGAATTCAATCTAATTCAACACCTTCCAGTAAATTTCGAAAAATATCGCCGACCACTTTTAACTCTTCATCGTCGGAAACCATTTCATACTGTGCTTCCGTCTCATCGGGTTTGGAAAGATCCTTGAGGATAAAAGCATCCGCCTCATCGTCCTCACTGTCGGTAACCAGAATATAATTGATCCCGCCTACCGTCGTTTGCTCCAGGACATAGAATTCTTCCTCATTTCCCTCTTCGGTAAGAAAAGTAATTTTATCCATTCGTCTAATTTCCTCTTTGTTCGTCAAGATACCACTGCAGGATGTAAGTCGCTGCGATTTTATCTACAAGACTCTTTCTCTCTTTGCCTGCAATGCGGGCCTCGTTCATCAGTTCATCCGCTTCAACCGTGCTTAAACGCTCATCCATCAAAACCACCTCAAGACCGGTCCTGCGCTCCAGATTCTCCTTAAACTCCCTGGTTTTTCGTACACGCTCGCCCTCGCTTCCGTCCATGTTAAAAGGACATCCCAGGACGATTTTCTCCACCCCGTTCTCTTCGCAGATCTCCTCGATGGCCGCATAAGTCTTTCGTAACTTGTCTTCCCTGTCCCGGCGAATGATGGTTACTCCGGTTGCAATGAATTCCGTCGGATCGGAAATCGCAACGCCCACCGTTTTCGAGCCAAAGTCCAGTCCCAGTATGCGCATCTTAATCCCATCCGTTTGCGTCGATATAGGCAAGAAGCATTTCTTCCACCAGTTCGTCACGCTCTGCCTTCATGATCAGGCTTCTGGCATTGTTATGGCTGGTAATGTACGTCGGATCGCCGGACATGATATAGCCGACAATCTGGTTGACGGGATTGTAGCCTTTTTCCCTTAACGACTGATAAACATCCGCAAGAATCAGCTTCACCCTGTCTCTGGAATCCTTTTCCACACTGAAAAACTGAGTATCGGAACTTACTACTGACATATTTGTAAACCCTCCATTATATGGTCATAAAAACGCAATCATATTTTACCGCAATATATGGGAAAATTCAACATTTGCCTACCTTTCGGCATAGAGAATATGATACGGACCGACAGATCTTTCTTTTGTTACATTCAGATTCTTTGCAATCCAGTCCGTGATATAGGAATTTTCCGGCGCATAGAAATAGGCCGGATTTGTCCCGAAAGTCTCGTCCATTACGATGATTTCCGGCTTTTTCTCCGGAAAAATATCATAATACGTTCCGTACATTTCGTTGAATACGGTCGTACCCTGAACCGACGGTGTATTTACCTGCCGGCAGAAGGCAACATAGAAAAGTTGCTCCGCGCCGATATACAGTACATTACTGTCTTCGGGAATTGCTTCTTTCAGCTCGGCATATGCTTCGTTCCAGTATTTTCCGGGCTCTTCCATTACGAAAACCCCTGCTGCCGGTCCGTTTTGGATCTGCACCAGATTAGCCTTAATGCTGACGGGCAGGCAGCCCGTTACACGGATCAAAAGGATTCTGCAGATAAAGAAACAGATTAACAGCGCTCCCGCCGTAAGATTTGTAAAGAATGTAATATAGGCATGTGTGTCGAATTTTTCCGTCCGTTCCCTTAAATCCGCACTTTCCGCTGCCACATGTCCGTCTTTGGCCAGCATAAAGAAGCCCACGATAATCGCACTCATAAGCTTCGCATATGCCGTGTTGGTATCCATGTTGGTGATCAGAAGAATCGCAGGCAGGGAAAGTACCGACGGCAGGATGCCGTACCAAAGTTCACTTCTTCTTTCTTTCCCGCGTGCCAGCGCCATAACGAGAAATAAAAGTGCCAAAACCGCATATCTTACCTGAAAGAAAAACTGATTCTCATCACCGAAGACAAAACCGATCATTGCCCGGACAGACAATAATGTCACGACCAGGAACAATCCGCAAAATACTGCCGTTTCCGGGTTCATCATACGCTTTTTCGCAAGTTTCATAATCCCCCAGAGAAGCGCAATTATTGCAATTGCGATCAATAGACTCTTGCCGAACTTGATTCCCTGACTGAGAAACTGTCTTCCGTATTCGCTCCATTTTACGACAGTGGATGTGCCCGTATGCGAGGAATCCATGAAAACATATCCCAGAAACTCTCTCAAACGTAAGACGGGAATCGTTATCAGAATGCTGCCGATGAGTAAAACCACCGGCACTCCGGCGCCCAGGACAAATCCACCGGCACCTGCTTTTTTCTTCGAAAGAAGCAGGCCGATGAGGTAAACGGGCAGCAAAAAGACCATGGTCGGATAACTGAGTCCGCTGAAGAAGTAGCAAACTCCGGCCAGGGCGGCAAAGTGGATTTTTTTCGTTTTCTCAAACCGGTAAAGAAACAGAAAGATCAGCAGCATGCACCAGTAGTGAATCAGTTCGAATTCCGGCATTGCTACCCATTTGGAAAGAAAATTCAAATGAAATACGGTAAGTAAAAATGCAGCTTTACCCCCGGCTTCCTCCTTTGTCGTCCGATACAGGAAAAATCCCACCGCAAAATGAAGCAGTGTTCCGATAATCCGTAGATAGATTACGCTGTAAGCCGTACTTCCCGCCAGTTTGACAAAAGGAAACAAAAACAGCGCGGGAATCAATGCCGAAAACTGGTGCGGCTCCCACATATCGTAAAGAAGCTTATCGCCCGAAATCAGGCGATAAGCTTCCGAAACTGCATATGATTCATCAATATCCAGACTCACAAAGACAGCCTTGACCATTCCTGCGATTGTCAAGAGTAAAAGAGAAATCTGTATTATTCTCCATGCTGCCTTTTTCATCTTTTCCGTCCGTTTAGAGATATTTTTTCAGGATTTCAACCTTGTCGGTCTTCTCCCAGGGAAGATCGAGGTCCGTTCTGCCGAAATGACCGTAAGCTGCCGTCTGACGATAGATCGGACGACGTAAATCAAGCATCTTAATGATGCCTGCGGGACGAAGGTCAAAATTCTCGCGAACGATCTCTACGATTTTCTCGTCACTTAATTTGCCGGTGCCGAAGGTATCCACCATGATGGAAGTCGGTTTTGCCACACCGATGGCATAAGATACCTGGATTTCGCATTTGTCCGCAAGTCCGGCTGCAACAATATTCTTTGCGACATATCTTGCGGCATACGCGCCGGAGCGGTCAACTTTCGTGCAGTCTTTACCGGAGAATGCTCCGCCGCCGTGACGGGCATATCCGCCGTAGGTATCTACAATAATCTTACGTCCGGTAAGTCCGGCATCACCGTGAGGTCCGCCGATTACGAAACGCCCGGTCGGATTGATAAAGTACTTCGTATTCTCATCCAGAAGTTCAGCCGGTAAAACCGGATCAAAGACATATTTCTTAATGTCTGCATGAATCTGCTCCTGGGTTACGTTCGGGTCATGCTGGGTGGAAAGAACAACCGCCTCCAGTCTGGAAGGCTTTCCGTTTTCGTCGTATTCCACGGAAACCTGTGTTTTTCCGTCGGGTCTTAAATAGCTTAAGGTACCGTCCTTACGAACCTGGCTGAGTTTCAATGCCAACTTATGTGCTAGGGAAATCGGATAGGGCATCAGTTCCTCGGTTTCGTTTGTGGCATAACCGAACATCATACCCTGATCGCCTGCACCGATGGCTTCGATCTCTTCGTCACTCATGCCTTCTTCTCTGGCTTCCAGTGCACGGTCAACGCCCATGGCAATATCCGCGGACTGCTGGTCAATGGCTACCATAACCGCACAGGTATCGGCATCAAATCCGATTTTGCCGCGATTATAACCGATTTCATCCACGGTTTTACGTACGATTCCCTGGATATCCAGTTGTGCCTTCGTGGTAATCTCACCGGTTACCAAAACGAAGCCGGTACAGCAGCAGGTTTCGCATGCCACTCGGCTTCTCGGATCCTGCTCCATGCAGGCATCCAAAATAGCATCGGAAATGGCATCGCAGACTTTGTCGGGATGTCCTTCCGTTACCGATTCTGACGTAAATAAACGCTTGTCCATTTTACTTTCTCCTTTTTGTGTGGTTCTGTTATCCGGAGTAAAAAAGGTCCGCTAACATAAGCGGACCGGATGTTCATCACAAATCCTCTTATTGTTCGATTCAAGCTCGCTCAGGTTGGCACCTTCCCAATGGGGGTTGCCGTGGCTTCCTCGGTCCTATGTACCTCCACCACTCCGAATAAGAGAAAACTATTGTTATTCTGTTTTAGGATACAACTACGGAAAATGCGGGGTCACGATAAAACAGATCCGTTTCTTCCGGTTCATCTACAAGTCGGATGTTTCCGCCGAGTTTCTGCAGTTTCAGATGGAAATCTTCATATCCTCTCTGAATATACTGAATGTCGGTCACAACAGACCTGCCTTCCGCACTGAGTGCCGCGATAACCAGTGCCGCACCTGCACGAAGATCCGGTGCGTCGATTTCCGCTCCGGTATAACGCTCCACGCCCGTAATAATGGCGGTATTGCCTTCGACTTTGATATCACTGCCCATTCTGGCCAGTTCATCCACATATTTGAAACGGTTATCGAAAATACTTTCCGTTACAATGCTGATTCCCTGGGAAATACCCAGTGTAACCGTCATCTGCGGCTGCATGTCCGTCGGGAAGCCGGGATACGGAAGGGTTTTCACCTGCGTATTGCCCAAACGTCCGGTTGCAATCACACGTACGGCATCGTCCGACTCTTCCACACGGCAGCCGATTTCGCTTAACTTCGCGTAAATACACTCCAAGTGCTTGGGGATAACGTTTCTGACGGTGATATCACCCTGTGTGGCAGCTGCTGCCATCAGATAGGTTCCGGCCTCAATCTGGTCCGGAATAATGGCATATTCGGACTTGTGAAGCTTCGGAACGCCGCTGATACGGATCACATCGGTTCCTGCGCCCTTGATGTTGGCTCCCATGCTATTTAGGAAGTTGGCCAGATCAACGACATGAGGCTCTTTGGCGGCATTTTCGATGACTGTTTTGCCTTCTGCCATAACCGCTGCCATAATAACATTGATGGTAGCTCCCACGGATACCTTATCCATAAAGATATGGGATCCTTTTAAATTCTGTGCATGGGCAATTACGGATCCGTGACGAACATTTACCGTGGCACCGAGGCTTCTGAAACCCTTGATATGCTGGTCAATCGCACGTGTTCCTAAATTGCATCCGCCGGGAAGGGGAACTTCCGCGTTCTTATATTTGCCCAAAAGCGCACCGATCAAATAATAGGATGCGCGAATCTTCTTGATTCCCTCGTTAAGAATGACCTGATTATGGATTCTGGCGCCGTTGATTTTGAAGGTGTGTCTGTCCACCTTGATGATGTTTGCGCCGATGCTCTCCATTGCCTGCATCATGACATTCGTATCTCTGACATCGGGAACGTTTTCAATTGTAACGGTTTCATCCGTCATGATGGATGCGGCTAAAATAGCCAGTGCTGCGTTTTTCGCACCGCCGATTTCCACCTCTCCAACCAGGGGATTGCCCCCCTCGATCACGTACTTTTCCATGAAAACCTCCGAAACAAAATCAGCTTATTATACCTCATTTTGCCTCAATATGCAATATTATTGCAGGTAACCCAGCGGATCCACCTGTGAACCGCCGATAATAATCTCGAAATGAAGGTGCGGTCCCGTACTGACACCGGTCGAACCGGACCGTGCAATGGTCTGTCCCTGAACCACGGACTGGCCCACGCTTACCAGAATCTTGCTAAGATGCGCATATCTGGTTGATTTACCGTCCGGATGACGGATTACAACCGCATAACCGTATCCGCCCTGCCATCCGCAGCTTGTAACCACACCACCACAGGATGCATAAACCGAAGAACCGGTGGGTGTTGCGATATCCAGACCCTTATGATAGGTGGATGCGCCCGCCTTGGGTGCTCTTCGTCTTCCGAAGTAGGACGAAATACGTCCACCGGACAACGGCCAGATATAGGTCGGAGGGATCTTGGTTCCGCGCTCCACGATTTTCGGAACGGCATCCATTAAAACATCCTGCTTGATGATTTCTCTGGAAACTTCCGTATCGTTGGAATAATGGATATCCGCAATCAGTTCGCGGTATCCGGCCTGCGGCTCCTGTAAAACGACCTGCTGGTTGGTAAACCATTCATCATTATCCACATACTGAACATCCGCCTCGTATGTTTCGCTGTAATGCTCTCTGTTCACCCATTCCACGGCCAGTTCCGGCTCGGGAACGGTAATGACAAGTGTCTGTCCCACATGAATGGTGGAATTTACACTTTCCATATAGTCGGAGTTCATCGCGACAATGGTTTCCATCGGAATATTTAACTTCAGCGAAATGGCGGAAAGCGTATCGCCGGGCTGCACTTCATAAGTCTGCTGAACCGCCTGCTCCTCGGTAAGCAATGCCATCGCATCCTCAACACTTACGATATCATCGGAGGAAACAGTGGACATGACTACTTCGATATCCTCACTCAAATTCATATCCAAAAGGCCGAGCTTGTAATCATCAAAATCGGTAAAATATGCATCCGCACACGCTTTGTCCAAATCTCCCAGGACATTGCCGGCTCCTGCGGTACCCATGAATTTCTCCTCATTCTCGTCTTTTAAGTGAACAAAAGCCGTTAAAACATTCAAATCCCGGTTTTCATCCTTCTGGACCAAAACCTCGTATTTACCCTGGGAATTGTATTTGGCGATCGTTCGTTCCAAGAGTTCCTTGATATCCGCAGCGGATGAAAGGTTTACGGTCATTCCGCGCACTTTCATCGTATATGCCGTGCGGCTGACTTTACGCTCATGCTTCTGCATGATCTGCGTCATATTGTTTACGATTTCCTTATCGCTGTCCAGTGTGCGGAAAACAACATTCTCGCCCCGGACCTCATAATCCATCGGTTCAAGCATAACCAGATTGTTGCTTCTGGCCGCAAGGGACTTCCTTGCCTTTGCAAGCAGATCATCCGCGTGGGATTCCTTTGAGATCACGCCAACGGCTTCCCCGTACAGAAAAATGGTAAAGCAGTTGTTGGATCCGCGCTCGAAACGACGATAATTGGGAATAAAAAAAAGTGCAACAACAAAAGCGCCGATCAGCACTCTTATCATTAACACTCGCATACGTATTGAATATCGGGAAAAACGTTTCATCAATCTGTCACAATCAAATAGGCAAACTTACAGAATTTCCAAAATTTTTAAAACTGTAAGGATAATATTTGCCACGCCCAAAGCGATTGCGATAATAACCGCAACGCGTACGGACTTCACCTGGGAAAACAGTTCTCGGTTATGCATGAGCAGTCCGTCGGTCTGGTTTTTAAACTCATCAACGACTACAGCCTGCACGTTTCTGTAAACCTTAACATTCTCTTTATGGACAAAATCATCGGACTGGCGGAACATGTCTTCCAAAGCTTTCTTGTTCTCTTCGTCCTTGATTCTCTGTGCTTCTTCTTTTTCTTTCTCGGCAGCAAGACGCTTCTCTTCTTCCTCTGCCTTTAAAGCCTCGTCTTCCTCGCTCGGTGTTTTGATATTATCCACCGTCGAACGGATATACTCCAGATGCTCGGCAATTTCACGGTTCTCACGGCGCATGGTCAAAATGGCATTGTCCATGGTTGCCTTTACGGAAGTCTTTAATTCCTCGGAGGAATTACGTACATCGTCCACACTGCCCTTAACATCTTCGGCAAGCTGACGTACTTCCGATACGGAATCGGAAACCATAAGGCTGGTCTGCTTCATCTGATCCACCGGGATCATCAGCGCATCGGAATCAACCATGGCACCGATTTTGTCGGTCAGTTCGGAGTTCTTGTAATTCAATTTGCGCATATCCTGCAGAATGGCTTCATATTGAGCAACCTGCTCCTGAAGACGCTGCATCTCATTTGCCTCTGCCTGTGCATTGGCACGGATCATTTCCTGCGCATTAATTCTCTGGGATACTTTATCAACAAAATTATCCATAATTAACCTCCGAATGCATACCCTCTAAGGCATACTAACCATACACAGTTATATTATCATTTTTTTGTTCTCTAATCAACATAAAATGTCGGAAATGATTTGACACATTCTTTGTTTTTTATTCATACAATGTTCATAATTGGTTGATAAAATAAAGATACTCAAATGAGACAGAAAATGCCCCGAGAGGGCAACCTCATTTTCTAGATTTTTTTCATTTTCTCCTATCAAAAAGGGTCGATGCAAATGCATCGGCCCTTTTACCTTCTTATGTTTCCGAATCCAAAACCGGAAGATTCTCCGGTGCAATGATCTGCACGTGTTTCTGCAGATTCTCAATGTCCACTTCCTTATGGGATCCTCCGTTTTCCCCGTCGACGGTCCAGGGGATCTCCTGATCTGCTTTGATATGGATCTCCGAAGCGCGGAAGTAATAAATATGCTCCGGATCAAACTCCTGTGCAAGCAGTGACGATAAAAGAGAGTTTAACTCCACGGGGTCATTGGGGTATTTAATGAACAACGCCTCAAATTCTCCGTCATCGAGTTTTACGCCCTTATCCTGAAGGCGCATGCCTCCGATGGATATCGTATTGCTGACCATTCCGTAGATAAAAGTATCCTTAATCAGCTGGTCGTTTGCCACTATGCTCATGGAAAACGGTTTTAAGTTTCCCATTCCGACGGACTTGATGCCCTCAATGACATATGCCAAATGACCGAACACATTTTTTATTCTTTGGTTGGTTTCGTAAGAAACTTCGGTAAGCGCACCGAATGCAACAATGTAAATAAACGGGCTTCCGTTAAACTTACCTACATCACACGCAAACGGTTTGCCGTCCACAATTACCTTGGCTGCTTTGGAAAACTCGGCGGGTATTCCCAGGGTTTTGCCAAAATCATTCGTGCTTCCGGCAGGCAGATAACCGATGGGCACAATGTGTTCACATTCTCCCATTCCCTTGATTACCTCGTCTAAAGTACCGTCTCCTCCGGAACATACCACCATATCGTATTTTCCATCGTTTTCCTTGACGCAAACCGTGGCATCTCCCCTTGCCTGCGTCGGATGAACCGTTACTTCATATCCCGCTTTCTGGAAGATGTCCAGTACATCCGTTAAAGCAAAGCGAATTCTGCCCTGACCGGCATGTGCGTTATAGACAAACAGAACCTTATTTGCTTTCATTTTCGATTATTCTTGTCCCTGGCTTAAATACTTCTCAATCTCGTCCATGGCGGTTTCTTCATCATTACCGTCGGTAACAACGGTAACCTTTTCGCCTGCATCGAGACCGAGACTCATCATTCCCATAATGCTCTTTGCATTTACTCTTTTGCCCTCTCCAACCTGAAGATAGATTGAAGAATCATACTGGCTGGCAACCTGAACCAAAACGGCTACGGGTCTGGCTTCCATTCCTCCGGAAAGTTTTACGGTCATCTCTTTTGAAATCATGATTTTTTCCTCCTTGTTTCATCATGTCCCATCGACTCGTGCAAACCTTCTCTTTTAACCCCTTTTAACCCCTTAGTTTCTCTGCAAATTCCTGTATTTTGCGAAGTCTGTGATTCACACCCGACTTCCCGACAGGCGGTGATAAGAATTCCCCCAATTCTTTCAACGTTGCATCGGTATGTTCCAGGCGAACATAGGCCATTTCCTGCAGCGAATCCGGCAATTTGTCCAACCCGACGGTTTCGGCAATGAACTGAATGTCCTCCACCTGTGCGTTGGCGGCATTAACACTTTTTAACAGATTCGCCGTCTCACAATTGACTCTCCGGTTCGTCTCCCCCGCAATCTCATGCAGAATTCTGTAATTCTCCAGATTCATCATGGATACATGCGCTTCGCAGACATTCAAAAACTCCACGATGGCCGAACCTTCTTTGATATACACCACCCGGTATTTCTTTCGGGTTACGATTTTGGCCGAAATATCGAAATCTTTCAGCACTTCCTCGATCTGCCGGGCAAACGAATCGCTTGCGCAGACAAATTCCAGATGATACCCTTTGGCGGGATCCGATAACGAACCGTTGCAGAAAAAACAACTGCGAAGGAACGCTCTTCTGCAGCATTGTGTTTTCAGCAAAACGCCGGAAATATGGCCTGTGTCCAACCAGTTTCCGGTAGACGGATCCAGCATTTTCACCGCCGAACAGATTTCTTCGGACAGTTTGGCATCCGGAATCTCCAGGTGATATGTGCGGTCAATTTTTTGCAGACCAACACTTATATTAAATGTTTTTTCTATCAATGTAAAGCATTTTCTGGCAATCATCTCCTGCTCACAGGAAATCACAAGGTGATTCCCGTCCTGATTAGGAAGGAGTTTTCCAAAGTGATACAGGATTACCGACAGTTCGGCGATCCTGCAGTGTCGCGCTTTCGGAATGTTCTTGCCCAGCTCTTCTTTCACTTCCCGGGAAAAAGTCATGCTTTGTCTCCACTAGTTTTTTAAATCCCTGTGTTCGAGCGTTAATCCGAAGGAGCCCTGGCCTTCTAACGACTCATACAGTTCGTTGGCCAAAGTCACACTCCTGTGCTTTCCGCCCGTACATCCGATTCCGATCACCAGCTGGTTTTTGCCTTCTTTGACATAATTCGGTATCAGGAAAAGAAGCATGTCCGTCAGCATTTTCAGGAATTTTCTGCTTTCCTCGAAGGACATGACATAGTCCCTTACCTCTTTATCGTTTCCGGTCTTGTTCTTTAATTCCTCAATATAATACGGGTTCGGAAGAAAACGGACATCAAATACCAGATCCACATCCGCCGGCAGTCCGTGTTTGAATCCAAAGGATTCGATGCTGACCATAAGGGAGTTGTAATTCTCGTTTTTGACAAAGATATTCTCCAGTTCCACCTTCAGTTCCCTGGTTAACAGTTTGGAGGTGTCAATCACGTAATCCGCATCGGATTTGATCTTTTTTAAGATTTTACGTTCCTTTTTGATTCCGTCTATGACTCTGCCTTCCGGCGCGAGCGGATGCATCCTTCTGGACTCTTTATAGCGCTTCTGCAGTGTTTCGTCCGAGGAATCCATGAATAAAATCTCATACGGAAAATTCTTCTTTTTTAATTCATCCAGTGCTTCCTGCACTTCGTCAAAAGACTGGTCCGCACGAACATCGATTCCCAAAACGACCTTGGTAATCTCACGGTTGGGTTCCAGAATGAGTTCCACGAATTTACTGATCAGCGGAACGGGAAGATTGTCCACACAGTAATAGCCGAGGTCCTCCAGCATCTTCTGCGCCGTCAGTTTGCCGGCTCCGCTCATTCCCGTAACAATTACGAATCGCATTTTAATCCCCCACAAATATCACTTCCGGTTCGAGCAAAACTCCGAACTGCTCATACACCGTTTTTCTTACCAGTTCGATTAAATCCTGTACATCTTTGGCCGTGGCATTGTCCTCGTTAATGATGAATCCGCAATGCTTTTCGCTGACCATCGCTCCGCCGATTTTTCTGCCCCGAAGGCCTGCCTCCTCGATGAGTTTTCCGGCAAAAAAGCCTTCCGGACGTTTAAACGTGCTTCCGGCGCTCGGATACTCAAGCGGCTGTTTTTCCCTTCTTTTGGCGGCCAGTTCCAGCATGGTCTGTCGGATTGCGTTTTCGTCGCCCTTCATCAGTTGAATGCCGCAGGCAAGTACAATGTACGGCAGCTCTTTTAAAATCGAAGTCCGATACCCGAACTCCATATGGGCACCGAGGATCGTCTTAATATTTCCGTCCGGTTCCAAAACCCTGACCCAACCGACAACCTGTGACATGTCTCCGCCGTAAGCGCCCGCATTCATTCGGATGGCACCGCCGACGGAACCGGGTATGCCCGCCGCAAACTCCAGGCCGGTAAGGCCTTTCTGAAGTGCATAACTTGCAACCGCGGAAAGTGTTGCTCCCGCCTCGGCGATAATCATTTCATCCTTCATCGTGATGTCGCACATCCTTTCCCCAAAGGTGGCCACCACACCGGAAATGCCTTTATCGCTGACTAAAACATTGCTTCCCTTTCCCAGGAAAAGGAACGGGATTTCCTCCCTGCTGCAGAAAGCCCTTAAGTCCGACAGTTCCTCGATGCTTTGCACACGTACAAACGCCTCGGCCTCTCCGCCGATTCGGAATGTGGTATGTTTGTCCATCGGCTCGGCAAAATGAAGCTCGGACCCTTCCATTAAAGCTGTCAATTTCTCAATCTGGTCAGATGTCATATGCTTTCCCTTATCCAACTATCAGTTTGGCTGCTCCGTAAATACCCGCATCATTTCCGAGGGTTGCCAGACGGAATTTCACGTTTCTGGTACCGTGGAACGAATACTTCATGTAGTTTTTCTCAATATAGTCAAATAAAACTTCGCCGGCCTTGCTGACACCGCCGCCGATGACAAATGCCTCCGGATTGACTACGGCACCGACTGCAGCCAGGCCTTTTCCGAGATACATACCGAAGATCTCGGCAACCTCGATTGCCAGTTCATCGCCTGCTTTTACCGCATCAAACACGGTCTTTGCGCTGACTTCACCGTCACGCAGAACGCTGGGTTTATTATCCTGAGCAAGGCGCTCGTTTGCCAGTCTGGTAATACCGGTAGCGGAAGTATACTGCTCCAAGCATCCGCAATTTCCGCATCCGCAGCTGATGGTTTCATTATCTTCCACGTGGATGTGACCGATTTCTCCGCCTGCTCCGGTGGATCCCGCAACCAGCTTTCCTTCAATAATAACTCCGCCGCCGACGCCGGTTCCGAGGGTTACGGCAACGATACTGTTATATCCCTGGCCGCCGCCCTTCCACATTTCACCCAATGCCGCAACATTGGCATCGTTTCCGGTTTTGACGGGTAAGGAAGTCAGTTTACCCAGGGTTTCGCTTACATTGAAAACGCCCCAGCCGAGATTTGCTGCCTTATAGATGGTTCCCTTGGAATCCACGGGTCCGGGAACACCGATACCGATTCCCAAAACATCGTCTTTTGCAATGCTCTTTTCCTGCATTTTGGCTAAGATACTTTCTGCGATATCGGGTAAAATCTTCTCGCCGCCGTTCTCCTTGCGGGTAACAATTTCCCATTTCTCCAAAACATTTCCGTCCACATCGAAAAGACCCATTTTAACCGTGGTTCCTCCGAGATCAACCGCAAATACATATTTCGACATTTTCTGTTTCCTCCGATCCTTCTATTCTTCGTCTTCTTCACGTTTCTGTCTTAAGGAATTCTGTACACGCTTATACAGTTCCTGGGCCGCATTGTAACCCATCTTCTTCTGTCTGTGGTTAACCGCTGCGGTTTCGCAGACAACGGCCAGGTTTCGGCCGGGTCTGACGGGAATATTGTGGCAGACAACCTTATTTCCGAGATACTCCGTATACTGCTCTTCGAGTCCGAGACGGTCGTATTCGGTATCTTTGTTCCAATCCGCGAGTTTGATCACCAGGTCGATATTCTGTGTTTCCTTGACGGAAGATACACCGAACAGGGTTTTCACATCGACGATTCCGATACCGCGAAGTTCGATCAGATGCTTCGTGGTTTCCGGTGCGGTTCCGATCAGGGTATCTTCGCTGACCTTTCTGATCTCCACGACATCGTCGGTAACCAGACGGTGTCCTCTTTTGATCAGTTCCAGTGCGGCCTCCGATTTACCGATTCCGCTTTCACCGGTGATCAGTACACCTTCACCGTAAATGTCGACCAGAACACCGTGGATGGAAATGCAGGGTGCCAGTTTTACATTTAACCAGCGAATGGTTTCCGCCATGAATACGGATGTGGTATTCTTCGTTTTAAATAACGGAACACCGTTTTCGATCGCTTTCTTTTTGAACAATTCATCCGGCTCGAGATCCCTGCAGAAAACAATACAGGGGATCGGATAACTCAGTAATTTCGTATAGATTTCTTCTTTTCTTTCCGGTGAAAGGGACTCCATGTAACGGTATTCCACGAAGCCGATGATCTGCAGACGTGTTGCTTCATAGTTCTCAAAAAATCCTGCCATCTGCAGCGCCGGACGGTTAATATCCGGCTGTTTGATCTTTATTTTGTCAATGGGAACCTCCGGTGTGATCGGTTCCAGTTTGGCCTTTTCCACAATTCTTTGTAAGCTGATGCTTGGCATGTTTTCGCCCTCCCTTGTTTTTTTACCCCATATAAACTACTGTCTGTTGTAATAATCAATCCCCGCACTCGGATTGAAATAGGTGCGGATATAACCGTCGGAGCTGACTACCACGAATTCATTGGTTGCCTCCACATAATAAATATCGTCGCCGTCTTCCTTCTCCGTTTTATGCAATGCATCGGGATTTACTACAACCGCATTTGCCGCCGCGAGATAACTCTCCGCATCGGCAAACCCCATTTCTATCCCATGTTTCTCGTAGTGTTCATCCAGATATTTTTTTTTTCGAAACTGCAGGTTTTTGCTTTCCGGCTGTTCCGTGGGCTGATCGGCAACGATTTTTTCTTCGGACGTGGGAGCAATCGTTTCCGAAGAAGGATTCTCTCCCACCTCGTCGAGAATATCTTCTAAGTCCTGTTCCACTTCACGGTCATTGCTTTTGGCTCCGGAAATCTGCTCCTGGTATTTCTGTTCCTGGCGAATGGCATTTTCATAATGATCGCCTTCCACCTGGGTACATCCGCCGAGAAACATTGCTCCGACAAGCATAAATGCCGGCAAAAGAAATCTGCATTTTCCTTTCAACGTATTCTTCATCTGTATCCTCCCTATTGATAACCGCCCCATCCGGCGTGTTTGCTTCTGAAACGGGCTGCTGCTTCATTCAGGCACTCTTTATTTGCTCCGCCCTTAAAAGTCGGGTCGAGATTCTGTACTTTATCATTTTCCCATCCGCAAACCGGACAGATCTCGTAACTGCCGTTGCGTTCAAAGAAGGAACTGCGGCAGCACGGACAGGGGAAGTATCTTCCCTGTATGGTACGGTCAAAGTAACTCTTGGTCATCAGTTTGGCATTGAAAATATTCCGGTAAGCATTTCTTATATTCACGTCGAAATAGCGGTCCACAACCTGATTGTCCATCTCAATGTCAACCTGCTTGAATTTCTCATCAAAAGGAAGATCCCATCCGCCCGTATTTGCGTCAAATCCGAGTACCTGTGCGAAATTCAGATAATCCTCTTTCAAATTTTCCAAAAGGGCATTGCTCTTTTCCAGGAAACCATATTTGCTTATTCCGGCGGCTCTGCCTTTTTCACCGTCATTTTGCAGATCGATGCCCGCTTTCTGGCATGCGCTCTCCAGCTGGTATAAAACCTCCTCGAACTCGCCCATCAGATGATTTCCGAATGTTCTGATCCATTCCAAATTCTTTGTTTCCATTTGTTTCTCCGTTACTGTTGATTCTCGTTTTGATGTAAAAATTGATAAATTCCGTCCGCCACATTCTGCGGGATTTCAGCGCGTTCGCCAATCGTTTGGGCATCCGCTTCTTTCAGCTCCTCGATGGAGGAAAAAGCCTTCATTAACGCCCTTCTTCGGCTCGGTCCGACACCCGGAATTTCATCGAGTACGGAATGAACCTGCGCTTTGGTACGAAGGGATCGTTGATACTCAATGGCAAAACGGTGAGCCTCGTCCTGCACCCTGGTGATCAGTTTGAAGCCTTCGGAATGCGTATCGATCGGCAGTTCCACATTACGGAAATAGATTCCTCTGGTCCTGTGGTGGTCATCCTTTACCATACCGCAGACCGGCAGGCGTATTCCGAGTTCCGAAAGTACCTCCTCGGCAATGTTTACCTGGCCTCTTCCGCCGTCCATCAAAAGCAGATCGGGGAATTTAACAAAACTGTCTTCCTTACTATTTTCTCCGTTTTTGTCGGAAAGTGCAAGACCATGTTCAAAACGTCTGGTCAAAGCCTCTCTCATGCAGGCGTAATCGTCCGGTCCGGTAACGGTTTTCATCTTAAATTTGCGATAATCGCTCTTCTTGGGCTTTCCGTTTTCAAAGACTACCATGCTGGCAACGTTCGCAAATCCGGAGGTGTTGGAAATGTCGAACGCCTCCATGCGTACGATGTTGGGAAGGCCCAGCAGTTCCTCGATCTGGTGCACCGCGCCGATGGTTTTGGCCTCTTCCCTCTTGATCTTCTCCGCATCCTGCGCCAAAACGAGCGCGGCATTTTTCGAGGCAAGTTCCAAAAGCTTCTCTTTCTGCCCTTTCTTCGGCGTAAGCAGGGAAACCTTGCGCCCTCTTTTTTTACCGAGCCATTCCTCGATGACGTCTTTTTCCTCAATTTCTTCCGTAAGGAAAACTTCCGAAGGAACATATGGTGTTCCCGCATAAAACTGCTTTACGAACGATGCAAGCAGTTCTTTTTGCGTATCCTCCGCAACATCTTTTAAAAGGAAATGCTCTCTTCCGATCAGTTTCCCCTGACGGATGAAAAAGACCTGCACAACGGCGTCTTTATCATTTCTGGCAAGACCGATATAATCCTTGTCCTCGCCTTCATAGTCCGTAATTTTCTGCTTCTGCGCAACACTTTTTACACTGTAGTACAGTTCCCGAATCCGTGCTGCTTCTTCAAAATCCAGCCTCTCGCTGGCATCATTCATCTGTGTTTCCAGCGAATTCAGGATTTCTTTATAATTCCCGTTTAGAAAATCCAGCGCCTTGTTTACGTTTTCCCTGTACTCTTCGACGGATATGTTCCCCTTACAGGGTGCCATGCACTGTCCGATATGATAATTCAAACAGGGACGCGACTCTTTTTTTGATTCCTCGCCGGATGCACTGATCTGCCGGTTGCAGGTTCGTAACCGGTAGAGTTTATTCATTAAATCGATTGTTTCTTTTACCGACTGAGCGGATGTGTAGGGCCCGAAATACCTGCTTTTATCCTTTTTCATCTGCCGGCAAAACAAAATCCTCGGGTAATCCTCTCCCATCGTGACTTTGATGTAAGGATAGGTCTTATCGTCTTTTAAAAGGGTATTGTACTTCGGCGAATTTTCCTTGATCAGGTTATTTTCCAGTACCAAAGCCTCTAGTTCGGAATCGGTCACGATATACTCAAAATGATCGATCAAGGAGATCATCTTGTTGATTTTGGCCGTATGAGGAACCCCTGCGCGAAAATAAGACCGCACTCTGTTTTTCAAGCTTACGGCCTTACCCACATAGATGATGGTGTCCTTCGCATCATGCATGATATAAACTCCGGGGCTTCCCGGAAGTTTTTTCAATTCTTCCTCAATATTGAAATCGCTCACTTCGGATTACTGAACCTCGTCGTTTTTTCCCTCCGAACGTTTCTCCAGAACATCCATAAATTCCCTATCTTCCGGACTTAAACTGTTTTCCGGCGCAGTCTCTTTCGTTGCAGGCTCTTCAACCTCAGGCTCCTTTGGCAAATCCGGCTCCCCGGCTACAGGCTCCTGTGCCGTTTCAGTCGCGGCGGTTGCCTTCTCGTTTGCCTCTTCCTGCTCGACCACGTGGTTTAACTCATCCAGTTCTTCCCTGGTTAATCCGTACATGGTCTGCGTCTCTTCCGGTTCCGGCTCCGTTATCTCTTCTTCAACCTGCGGTTTGACAAATACGGGCGCAGGTGCGGGAGCAGGTTTTTTTGCCTCTTCTTTTCTGCCGAACTGCATGGTGTTATCCTTCGGCGGAGGAAGAGGGATTCCTTTCTCCTTGCAGAAGATCTCCATAAATTCCCTGCCGGTGATGGTTTCTTTTTCAATCAGATGTGCCGCAAGTTTATCCATGACATCGCGGTTTTTCTTCAGCATTTTATAAGCTTCTTTGTAGCATTCTTTCAGAATGGCCATGATTTCCTTGTCGATTTCCGCAGCGGTCTTGTCGGCGCAGTTCAGACTCATTCTGCCGTCCAGATAGCGGCTTTCCACGGTTTCAAACTGGACATTTCCGAAGCGTTCGCTCATTCCGTAATAAGCAACCATGCCTCTTGCAATGTTGGTAGCTTTCTCAAGGTCATTGCTTGCTCCGGTTGTGATGCTTCCGAAGACTAATTCTTCGGCTGCCCTTCCGCCGAGTAGGATTACGATTTCATCATGCAATTCTTCCTTGGAATCAAGATAGGTTTCCTCTTCGGGAACCTGCATAACATATCCGAGCGCACCCATGGTTCTGGGTACGATGGTGATCTTCTGTACCGGCTCGGAATTCTTCTGCAGTGCCGTAATCATGGCATGACCGATTTCATGATAGGAAACAATTTTCTTTTCCTTTTCGGTTAAAATACGGTCCTTCTTTTCCTTACCGACCAAAACGATTTCTACCGCATTTAACAAATCTTTCTGGCTTACAAACTGACGGTTTTCCTTCACGGCATTGATAGCCGCCTCATTGACCATGTTTGCGAGGTCGGAACCCGTAGCACCGCTGGTTGCCAGGGCGATTTCTTCGAAATTCACGGATTCGTCCAGTTTCACATTTTTGGCATGTACTTTTAAAATTGCCACACGGCCTTTTAAGTCGGGTTTTTCCACAACAACTCTTCTGTCAAAACGGCCGGGGCGCAACAACGCCTTATCGAGAATTTCCGGGCGGTTGGTCGCAGCAAGGATAATGATACCCTTCTTTCCGTCAAAACCGTCCATTTCGGCAAGGAGCTGGTTCAACGTCTGCTCACGCTCTTCGTTTCCGCCGCCGTACTTGGAGTCACGGCTTCGTCCGATAGCATCAATTTCGTCGATAAATACGATGCAGGGAGCCATTTTTTCGGCTTCCTTAAACAAATCCCTGACTCTGGATGCACCAACACCGACATAAAGTTCCACGAAATCCGAACCGGTTAAGGAGAAAAACGGCACCTTTGCCTCTCCTGCACAGGCCTTGGCAAGTAAGGTTTTACCGGTTCCCGGAGGTCCGACTAAGAGAACACCTTTCGGAAGTCTTGCACCGATTTTGACGTATCTGTCAGGATTATGTAAGAAATCCACCACTTCTTTGATGGATTCGATGGCTTCATCCACGCCCTGTACATCCTGGAAGGTTACGCCTGTTGATTTTTCAACATAAACCTTTGCCTTGCTTTTTCCGACATCCATAAACATTCCGCCGCCCTTGGACATACGACGGATCAGGAAAATACCGAACACAATGAACAGAACCGTCGGAAGCACATATACGAAAAGAATGTACCAGATCTGGGAAGAATTGCTCGGAACCTGTCCGGAGACCTTGACTCCCGCATCCAATAATCTTGCGGTCAGCGTCTCATCCTCTTCCACCTTTCCGGTATAGTATGTTTTCTGATTTCCACCGTTCATCAGCCAATTGCCGACTGTTTCCGCACCGCTTGTTACGGGTGTAATGGTAATTCTTGTTTCCTCAATGACGACGGATTCCACTTTTTTCTCTTTGATCATCTGAAGAAATTCCGTATAGGAAATCTCGGAATTTCCGGAGGATCCGAAGAGACGGAAAATCCAGGTAAACACAAAGAAGCCGATCAGGAGAAGGAATAATAAGAAGAAAATTCCACCGCCCGGGCGTCTTTGATTATCGTTGTTTCTGTTGTTGTTGTTATTGTCACTCATATGCATTCACTTTCTTTTTCTTGCTCGAAACCAATCCAAAAACGATCAGTCCGATGATGGTAAATAGGGACACCAAATCCCCGAGAAGCCATTTTTTTGCTTCCGGAACATAGAATTTGATTGTGCCGCTGTATCCTCCGGGCACATATATGATAGCCGTTCCGGCCTCTCCTTTGGCGGTAAAGAATGTCTCTTTAGTCTGCTCATCCATGGCAATATAGTACGGATAATATGCCATCGGTGTGGCCAGTTCCCACGCCTCGGCAGCGGGTTCGCTCACTGTAAAACGCAGTGTCGTTCCGCTTCTTGTATATGCATTGGGAACCTTTGCTGCGCTTCTTAATCCGTCGATCGTCGTATCCGAGTACATATATTCCGCCTGAATCATGGTCCGTCCCTGATTCACGCCGACCGCAGAATACGGTGCAAAATACTCGGTCTGATTCATTAACGACTGCACGTTAAGGTATGCTACAAGAACAGTCAGTCCGACAAGGATGATGTTGACGATCTGCATGTTTTTACCAAATAAAAGCCCGGCACCTTCCGCGCATCCTTCCTCGCGGATCTGCAGATAAGCCACGATCATCAGTGTAAAGCAAAATGTGGAAATACCGAGATATCTCCAGGGAAATTGTACCATACAAAACAGTTTTCCGACTACAGGGATATTTTCCACCTGCTTCCAAGGGAAGAAGTAGGTTGTAATCCATGCGGAAAGAGTTCCCAAGACCGCCGTAACCGTAATCAACCGGCCCATATCCGTTTTTCTCCTGGACGCGATCAGACGGATTCCGAATGCTGCAATCAGCATACCGAATAAAATTGCCAGGCCGAGGGACATACCCATTTCGTCCCGCAGATCAGACGTTAAAATACTGGACTGTCCGTAAAGATCAAACTGTGAACCGAAAAGTTCATAAACGGAAAGGGCGTTCTCGTACAGGTAAACATCGAAGTTTTTAAATACATACAAATCCATACCATAGGACTGTAAGAACGGTATCAGGAAGAACAGATTCAGTAAAACAACCAAAACCGCGCTGAAAACCAGCGAAACCAGTGTTTGGATTCTGAATGTCCTCTTTGCGCAGATCAAAAGAGCAAGAATCATAAAGATTCCAACCATTTCACAACTTAAGATATGGCTCTGCAGGATTCCGGTAAGTCCGAGGGCCAAAATGATGATGCCTCCGAAGGAAAAGCCGGCAAATGCTTTTTCCCCTTTCTTCTTAGCCGGGGAAAGCAGCACCCAAAGGCCTGCCGCCACGAGCGGGAAAAATGTCAGCGCGAGCCCTTCTCCCAAAGCTCCTCTTCCGTAAACGCAGAGAATTCTGTAAGGAGAAAGAACATAGATGATCATACCAATCAAAGCCGCTTTGTCGCTTTTTACAATTTTCTTAAAGGAATAATATGCTACGGCGCAGCTAAACAGGTTCCAGATGCCCAAAAACAGTTTGTAGGCGCGCAAAACCGGTATTCCGGCCAAGCGGAACAAAGCGGGAATATATAAGAAAAGATTCGGATAGAAAATCGGATCTGCATATCCCTGTCCGCGAAGCATAAATCCGTCCATTCGAACGGGAAAACTGCCACCCGCAAGTCCCTCATAAATACCTTCGATGCGTGCAAGATGGAAACTGATATCCCCGCGGCAATCCAGAAGATAATTGATCATTAAGGGCAGCGATGCAACAAACGTCGTGATCGCAATAATGGCATAAATCTTGTTTTTACGGATTTCGGCGCTGTCTTTTCCGACGCTTCTAAAGAAACGATACAAGATAAAATCAAGTACTGCGAAGAATAAAACAAAACTGATCAGCCACTCATAAAGCAAAGCGTTCGTCTGACGAATGGTGATGCATTCCATGTTTACATCGCCAAACCAGGCAACAAAGAAAGAATTCGTCTTGTGGTATAGCCAGAACGGAACCTTCTGAACGGATTTGGTAGAATCCAGACTGCCAAATAAATCTCCGCTCATGGCATTGTCAACATATGTGGAATCGAAAATCTGGTAGTTATTCTCGTCCGATCCGGCACGATACTGCATCGTTACTTCATAACTGCCGAATCCGAGAGACATGTATTCCGTGATTGAGCCGTTTAGCTTATCACCGGAAAGAACATATCCGGTCTTTTTGGAAGTAAATCCTGCCAGAAAAACAACCAGCAGAAAAAGTACCTGCAGTGCAAGAATATATATTAAAGGATGTTTTTTAAAACTGTTTCGCATCGTTTCACTCCCTGTCGAAATTCGTTTTCGGACGAATATTTACGGAAAGTAAAAAGCCCGCAATCCTTAAGATTGCAGGCTTCAAAGGCGCCAACCAGATTTGAACTGGTGATAACGGTGTTGCAGACCGGTGCCTTACCACTTGGCTATGGCGCCACAATCGATATTATTTTATCACAAAACAAACAAAAGAAAAAGATTTATCTTAAAAAAGTGACTCCGACGGGAATCAAGGTCCCGCAGGGACCGCTGCGAGTGAACGCGCAAGCGTTTACGAGAGAACTCTGTTCGATTCCTAAAACGGAATTAATATTTAATAGTGACTCCGACGGGAATCGAACCCGTGTTACCGCCGTGAAAGCGCGATGTCTTAACCGCTTGACCACGGAGCCGCGTCGTCGGCTACTTCGCTTCTGTGCCAGCTCGCATGCTCGCTGAGCACTAACGCTCCGTGCCTCCTCCTTTCGAAATCAAGCAGGCTTGATTTCGTAGTTAATCAGGCTTGATTTCGAAATAATAACTATCCTCAAAATTTAAAAAAGCTCCCCGAGTAGGGCTCGAACCTACAACCCCGCGGTTAACAGCCGCGTGCTCTACCATTGAGCTATCGAGGATCATTCAATATTTCTTTAAGGTTTGAAACCTTCAAAACCAAACACAGATTAATCTTTAAACCAATTCTGGAATAACAACCTCTTCTGTGAGCAATTGTGTCGTATATGCAATTGCTCGTAAACACTTGCTCGTAGAGCAATGTTTAATTCCTATTCTGGATAAGCTTTCGATCGATTAGTAACCATCAGCTGAATGCATCACTGCACTTACACCTTGGCCCTATCTACCTTGTCGTC